>Ga0214542_1001547_pt1 | contig 47330 bp, 19 predicted proteins | sample CNSS1metaG_FD_160096 | JGI IMG/M metagenome (GOLD analysis project Ga0214542, IMG submission 160096) | Root nodule microbial communities from cowpea collected in UCLA plant growth center, Los Angeles, California, USA - CNSS1 | ecosystem: Host-associated > Plants > Roots > Nodule | place: USA... | reverse complement strand
AATGTGGGAGGTGCAAAGAGTAATGCATAAACACAAGCCCAAAAATGAGAAACAAAGACATAGGGGGTGCGAGTTATAAGATATGGGAGGTGCATACAGTAAGCAGACAGGGTGCGCGAAGTAAATATGAGAGTGCATGAAGTAAACATGAAACAAGTGTGGCAGGGGTGCGAGGTTAGTAAATATCAGGGGGTGCTCGTAGCATAAAATTAAAACAGGGGTGCGAGATAAAGAAAAAAAAAGGGTGTGTAGAGTAAAATGTGAAACAAGTGTGGTAGGGATGCGAGGTTAGCAATTATGGAGGTGTATGAAGTGAAAACAGGGGTGCAGAGGTTAAGATGGGGGTGCACAAAGAAGACAGGTTCAGATCTTCTAAAAACCCTAATTAAAACTAAAAGTTCTCCTTTTTTGGCAGCTTCTCCCTCCTCATCTCTACATACCACAACTCCAGCGCGGTGCTGCCACTGCACATCCCGCGGCCGGCGAGACACGTCGCCGTCGACGCCAGCCACCACTGGAGGCATCGCCGGCGAGAACCCAACTTCCCAAATCTTCCCCATTCTCGTTTCTTCTTCTTGCGTGCGAGACAGTGGCTGCCTCTTCTTCCTCGTCGCCGCAGACGACACCAAATCCTCTCACGGCCGCAAGGCCATGCTTGCCGGAGACTACCGCCACCGGTTTCAGCCACTGTCGGTCCTCCATTCTTTTCGAATCGTTGATTCTCTTCCTCCACGAGAGAGAAAGGTGCCATAGGATTTGCGACTCGCAACCACCGTGCCGGCCACCGCGACTGGGTCTGCGAGCACCACGAAAGCCAACCCTCTGGCCGTCGGGATCAAGAATGCCTCTGTTTGAGACTCCAACTCATTCCTCTCACTGTTTTCCGTTTGTCTCACTGTTTTTCGTTTGTGTTTGCGTGGATGGGGATGAATAATCGATGGAGGTAATGGAGAGCTCAATGGGATGGGATAGCATGATTATGTGAATAAAGTGTCTTTGGGGAAGGTGAATGGAGGCTCTCTATTTTTGGTTATTTGGTGTAGGTAGAGGATGAAGTGTACGCGTGGAAGAGAATCTGTGTTGTGTAGGAATATTGGGGTGGAGTGAAAATGAAAGGATGATGGATTATAGTCGTTGGAAGAAGGTTGGGGAAGATGAAGGTGTTGTTTTATTTCTTTATTTTTTTTACAGAACAGAATGAAGGAAAGCCCCCCGAGTGAAGAAGGTGAAGGTCTCTTGAATGAAGGGATCTTGATGATACTTGTTGTGCCTCTCCTCTGTTCCTTTCCCACCTCGAGACGTGGGATAAGGCTGAAAGCAGATGTTGCTTCCTGCTCCTTCCTTCTTCAGCCATCATGACCATGACTAGCTAGCTACCACCCATAGCTATCAGAAACCTTACCTTAACTCTTGGTCTTCTCTTCTTTTTTTTTCATTTCATTTTTTTCTTAAATAATAAAAAGTAAAAAAGGAAAATAAAGAAAATTGTAAATAAAATAAAAATAAATAAAATAAGATTAAAACGAAAAATAAAATAAAATAAATAAAATAAAAAAATAAAATAAAATAAAATAAAAATAAAATAAAATAAAATAAATAAAATAAAATAAATAAAATAAAAGTAAAATAAGATGAAAAAAAACATTATAACCCGGACAAAATTGGATGTTGACACAATGTATGCACGTTTCTCCTTTCGCTTCTTCTCCTTTTTCCTATCAACACTCTTCTCCTTTACTTTGTTAGCATTTGGACATTCAATTTTGATATGTCCTTGTTTTCTACAGTTATAACATGTAAAATTAGAAGAGTTTGATTCATTGTGTTTGGAAGTATACCTCTTGGGATTACCTTTGATACCTTTCCTTTTGAGATACTTACCAAACCTCTTGACAAGGAGATTCAAGTTCTCACTTTCACTTGATTCAGCCACCTCATCCTCAAGTTCCTCATTTTTCTTGGTGCTAGTCTTCAAGGCTATGTTCTTGACCTTTTTCTCACTTGACTCAAGCTCATTAAGCCTTTGCATCTCAATCTCATGCTCCCTAAGCTTACCAAACAATGCAGCTGTAGTCAAAGTGGATAGATCTCTTGTTTCTAAGATAGCCGTGACCTTTGGTTGCCAAGATCTATCAAGAAACTTTAGCACCTTGATGTTTAACTCTTCCTTGTCAAATTCCTTACCCAAGCCTATGAGATGGTTAACTATGTGAGTGAATCTCTTTTGCACATCCGCTATGGATTCTCCTTGTTTCATCTTGAATAACTCATATTCTTGAATCAAGGCATGCTTTCTAGTTCTCTTAACATCATTGGTTCCTTCATGAGTCACTTCAAGAACCTCCCACATTTCCTTGGCACTCTTGCATTGTGAAACACGAAAAAACTCATTCATGTTGAGAGATGAAGTGAGGATATTCTTTGCATTGCAATCATATTGGGCTCTCCTCCTTTCTTCCTCATTCCATTGAGTCCATGGCTTATTAACCTGCACATCATCAACAATATGCTTAGGAGTATATGGTCCATTTATGATTGCATCCCATATCCCTTGATCTATTGACTCAATAAAGATTTTCATCCTAATTTTCCAAAATTGGTAATTAATGCCACTAAACATAGGGGGTCTATGAATTGAGGCACCTTCACCAAAGGGTAACTTGTTTTCAGCCATTTCAAGTAGTTCAAAACAGATTTAGGACCTTACTTGATCAAATTTCAAGTACCTTGCTCTAGATACCAATTGTTAGTTTTGAAATGGTTGAAAAGCCAAGAAGGGGAGGTTGAATTGGCTAGTTAAAACTTTAGGCTATCTTTGCAATCTAAAAACCACCTTTAATTGAATCAAATAGATCACCAAGTTAGGATGCAAACAGTACTGAACTATACACATTCAATCGATTAAAAATAGAGTTAACATATTGATTTTACTAAACAGATTTTGTTCTGGTATAATCAATCGATTGAAACTGAAAAATAGTCGACTAAAATACTAGGAAAAATGCAGAAATGCGAATTTGAATTTTAAATCAGAAACAATGCTCAAGAATGATCAAGACCAGTTCCAAATGACTATACAAACATGCTCAATGCTTCAGATGGTATGAAAACATGCAAGAACATGAAAAAGATGATTAAAGCACAAGTTCTTGAAACTTTAAAATGAAAATGCAAGAGTGAAAGGTTAGAGAAGAGAGGACACCACAAATTTTTATACTGGTTCACTCAAACCTAAGCTACATCTAGTTTATCAAGGCAACCTTAGCTTGACTTTGCACTATTTCAAAAGTTTTACAAAGTATCCACCCTTACACTTCCAAAATATGCAAAAACACCACAAAAGACTCTTGAATCACACAAGAATCACACCAGCACAGCAAGAACCCTCTTGCAGACCTGGAAAACCACCAAGCACACACACAAATCTTGAGAAAGATCAAACATCAGTGGTAGCACAGCCTTGCCTACCACAAACCACTTTCTCCAAGCTTCAAACCAAGCCAAAAGCTCCAAAAATTGTTTCAAGATCAATCTTCAACAGTTGCAACACCTATGATCACGAAGGAGAGAGTTTCCACAAGTTTCCAGAACCAAATCGTGCTCTAAAATGATCAACAAACCTCTCTTTTGAAAATCACAGCTTTTATAGTAAACTGTTACAAAATTCAACAGGTTGATTTTCAAATCAATCGGTTGATTTCACTTGACTTAAGTGAAATCAGTCGATTAAAAACTAAATCAACTGATTGAATTTGTTGCAGTTTAAGACTACTGCAGCCAACCTTTTAACCTGTTAAAAAACCATTCAACAGATTAAAAGAGACATTTTAACCTGTTGAAAAACCATTCAACAGATTAAAAATACACAAAAGACCAAACTACATCTAATTAATGCTTTAAGGTCTACAACATGAATTACAAACTTAAAGTACACTTTCTAAATGATGTAACTACATAGAGAGCACATATTCCAGCCTTGATCACCATGGATATCATCAAATCTCCTTTCCTTCATCAATGTAGGCTTCATTCCAATGGTTATGGCTTCAAGATAGTTCAAAAGAGGTTCATTCAATCTTCATCAAATCTTCAAGAAGCAAACCACCTTGGCTTCTCATGTCAACATTAATAACAGGTAAATGGGTGGGTGCAAAAGTCATTAAAGTTCAACAAATTAATGAACTCTAAAAAATAAATACTAATAACCAATATTTAATTGATCATACAACAACTTTGATTATGTATATTGCTTATTGAGTTTAACTAACAACAACTTTCAATTAAAAGTCTAATTGATTATACAAAAACTTTAATTTAAATCTAACAAATATATATTGCCTATTGAGTTAATTGATTATACTACAACTTTGATCCACTTTCACATTCACATACAACCTTTGCATCTGTGGGTTGTCACTACTTTTGTTGTAACCTGCTATGATCAAACTGTTTCTTCTACAAATATTGTTTGACCACCGCCTAAGTGCGTACTTTGGTGGTACACTTTTGATAACTTCTTATTTGAGGACCAACAAATAGTGACAACAAAGAATACCGCGAAACTCAAACAAAAAATAAGTGCATGGATGCTAGTTGTGAGACAGTTGAATATGACGTCATGGAACTTATATGCCTTCTTACCATCTTATAACCATTCTTCCTTCATAGTGTATTTTAAGGTACATCCCTCTTTAACCACACTCTTGACAAAATAGTCTGTCTTAGCCATAAATTCGTTTGGACCTCTCCAAATTTAGCATGTGTGTATTGTAATTGAAATTGTCTTTCAATTAAGGATTGTGACCCACATGCAAGTGTAGTATTAAGCAATGCATAGTTAGCTTCAAATTCCTTTTCCACTTTCTGCCTAAGTGCATTGTCATATTGGATGATAAACTGTTGTATGGTAGTGCTTGAATTTATGAATCCATCAAAGAAGGTATTCATGCGTTTGCTTCTTTGTGTGGTTGACCTTCCTGCCCAAAATTGACTTTTTAAAAAGCACAGTACCCTGCAATGTCTGTGTTCATACAAGCTTGAAAGTTACTCATTGTTATTTAAACAATTTCTTATGATGAACTTTGTCCATCCTAACTCAAATTCACGAACATGAATTGAATCATACACCAACTTCTTCAATTAACTTTTGACAACATTGTAATATGTGTACCCCTGCAATTTTTGCGGTACTTTTTTCATTAGGTGCCAGAGACACCACCATTATTTTGTGTTTGGTAAAACAATTAGAATGACGTTCAATATTTCCTTACACTAGTCAATGACACTACCAACAGGTGCATATGCAAATACTACTCCTTTTATGGCCTGTATTGTAAAGGAGTGTAAGGCAAATGAACTAGGTGATATGCAAATAGTTGTTAATGTAACACTCAACACCCAGAATTGTGCATTCATACTTCATTATTCACTTCATTTGTTAAAAACAAACTATAAGACCCAATAACAAAGATATGGACTAGTGTGCATAAAAAAGGTTGTACTTCACCTTGAATTTGGATCATATGTTAAAGTTGGAGTTGTCTTGCTATTGAACACTATAAAAGTATTGCCACATAACTTTAACTATTCATAACATAAACTACCTCATCTTGTTTTAAATAGGTTGTCCCTTTCAATATTAATAGAAGAACTTACTACCTCAACATAACTCTCCGCAACATTGTCAAGGTAGTAACTACAAATGCAACATAAATGTCCAAAAATCATGAACACATGTTTAGAAAAACTAAAAAGTGCGATGGATTATGAGTAGGTTTTCAAGGCTAACATTTGTCCGCCAACAAAATGTTTTTTACAAAAATGGGTCACTTTGATAATTTATTACAAAAATGAGCAGTTTACTAATTAATTATATTGCAGGGGGCAAGTCATGCTGACCCAATACGACTTTTATATTGAAGTTGTATGGTATAATGACGACTTCTTCACAAAACTAAAAAAAGTAAAGTCATCATAGAATGTAACGACTTCTGCATAACAAAGTCGTTATGATTCGCGACGACATTCAAGTTAAAAAATCATTAAATGTAATAACAACTTCCTAGATTATATTATTTTAATATTTTTATTTAAAATTATACAGAGAAGTTGTTCACAAGATTTCTCTCTATTTTTTTAACTTTTCTATAATTTCTAAAATTTTATATTTTTTTCTAAATAATATTTAAAAACTTGATTAAAAATATCCTTAACAAAATTTTATTAAAATTTTAAAACTTAATATTTTAAATTTTATTTTTACTTTTTATTTATGTGTAAGTATTTTATTAATAAATATTATTGTATTTAATTTATGTATAAGTATTTTAGAAAACAACTATTACTGTCTACGTATTTTAGTAGACTACCATTATTGTATTTTAAATTTTAAATTTTAAATTTTAAAATAAGAAATATTATTGCATTTAATTTATGTATAAGTATTTTAGTAATAAAATGTAATAAAAAAATTTTAAGTTTTAAACTTTAAAATTTTAATATTTTAATAAAATATTATTTAAAATATTTGTAATCAAATTATTAAAAAAAATATTTTAGAAAAAACATATAAAATTTTAGAAATTATAAAAAAGTTTAAAAAGAAAAACTAGAGAGAAGTTGCTATGTTTGTGAACGATTTCTCTGTAAATTTAAAAAATATATTAAAGTAACATAATCAGAATTGAAAGTCGTCATGAATCATAGCAATTTTAGTTAAACAAATTACAGAAGTCGTTACATTTTATATTGACTTTACTTTTTTAATTTTATAAAGAAGTCATCATTATACCATATGACTATAGCATAAAAGTTGTATTGAGTCTGCACAACTTGCCCCCTACGATGTAATTAATTACTAAACTAACCCACTTTTGTAATAAATGAGTCAAAGTGACCCATTTTTGTAAAAAAATCGCCAACGGATGATCTAGTGCAAGCCACTTTGATGTCTGTCATTGAGCCTCACCTCTTTGTTGATCCCAAATTTCAGGAGATACTGCAAAAACTTCTAGACCCATCCAAGAAGCCTTCTACTACTGAACTTGGCCAAACCTCTACCGTTGTTGTTGTTGTTGCACTCTATGTTGACGAAGATAACTGAATTTTAGATTGAAAGTGTTAGACTGGTTTGTTGTTGGAAACTATTATAATTATTTTATCTTTTTATGTGTTTTTTAATGATGTAAACATTAATGAAGACAACTATTTAAGATATTTCGCTTTCCATTTGGTGTGAAATACACTTAATCGAATAAATCTATAACTTAAATTTCATCGTTGGTTTGAAACAACATAATTGTTCTAGTTCTAGTATATAAGTAAGGAGTAGACGCAAAAATATATGGGGAGCTGCCATATAATTTTTGAACAAGAATATGAACTTCAGTTAACCATACTTTTCTCACTACACACGACTTGTTTTTCTTTTTCATTATAGTTTAAATGTTAACTAACAACGTCATTTAATTTTCCCGTATCAGTGATGACCAATATTTAGTGGTGGCTATTGTGTGATACATAAGTGGGCAGCAGAGGCAAAGTAAGTGGGAAGTTGCGATGGACTTTTTCAACAAGAATATGAACTTTAGCTAACCAAAGCTTTTTACTACACATAATTTGTTTTTCTTTTTCATGAAACTTCAATTGTTAAATAACAACGTCATTAACATTTCCTAGATCAGTGATGACCAAAAATTTAGTGGGGACTATTGTCTGATACATAAGTGCGGCATAGAAGCAAAATAAGTGGGGAGTTGAGATAGTTTTTTTGAACAAGAATTTGAACTTTTGCTACACATAGGTCTTCACTACATATTACTTGTTTTTTCTTTTTCATTAAACTTCAATTTCAAATAACAATGTCATGTAATTTGTTTGGATTAGTGATGACAAAAATTTAGTGGTGGCTATTGTCTGTACATAAGTGGGGAGCATAGGCAAAGGGAGCAACGATAAACGTTTTGAACAAGAATTTCAAGTTCGGCTAACCATAGTTTTTTTACTACACATGACTTATTTTTCTTATTCATTAATCTTCAATTGTTAAATAACGTCATTTAATTTGCCTGGATCACTAATGACAGAAAATTTAGTGGTGGGTGCTATGTGATACATAAATGGGAATTAGAGGCAAAATAAGTCGGGAGTTGCGATAAAATTTTTGAACAAGAATATAAACATTAGCTAACTAGAGTTTTTTCACTATGCATATTTTGTTTTTCTTTTTTATGAAACTTCAATTGATAAATAACAACGTCATTAATGTTGCCTAGATCATTGATGACCAAAAATTTAGTGGTGTTTGTTGTTTGATACATAAGTGGGGAGCATAAGCAAAATAATTTGAATTTGAATTTTTGCTACTTATAGCTTTTTCATTACACATGACTTGTTTTTCTATTTCATTAAACGTCAAATGTTAAATAGCAACATCATTAACTTTGCCTGGATCACTAATGACCAAAAAGTTACTGCTTGTTGCTATGCGATACATAAGTGGGGTGTAGAGGCAAATTAAGTGGAGAGCTACCATATATTTTATGAAAAATAATTCAAACTTAATGTAACCTAAGTTTTTTTCTACATTTAGGTGCACCTAAAACAACATGTAACTATTTGTAGAGGTGCACATAAAAAATTTCATAATCTTACTAAATTAACCAAAATTTTCACACATGAAATCATACTAAATTAACCAAAATATACATCCATTACTACTTTATAGCAAAATAAGCTTAATACATAATCTTTCACTCATACAACACCATTAACAATTATAACTAATGTCTTTGTCTTCTAAACTTTACAACAATTTCAACCTAATGTAACTATTTTGGGGTTCCTTTTCTTCTATAACTGGCTAATGGAGATCTTATCGCACAAATCTTGAAGTGCATTATTTGTTGTGCTTTCATACAGTCATACATATTACTATGTTATCCACCGTCATCATCTTCAACTGTCGTACCATCATCACATAAAATGTTGTCTCTTACAACACAATGAAAATTATTAACCTTTTCACCAACATCATGATGATCATCATCATGACCCCTTGGCTTTTGTTTCGTCCTTTCTACAACCAATTCTTCAAAATTAGCCAGAGAACCTTCAAGATCATCTATAATGCGTTCTTGATGCTCTGCAACATGCTTAAGCTCTTCCTTCTCTTTAATATTTTAGTTTTTGTATGCAGTCCCAAATTGTTGAAATGCTTCTTTCATAACATCATGACGAAGTTCTTCCTTCGTCACAACAACATCAATAATAACTTGTCAAATACCAACATAACTTATTAAGGCAAACCAAAATCTAATTTAAATAAACCAAATAAAATTGAAAATACTACACATATCCTTATCAAAAGTACTTTTAATAACATTGTCATCCACTTTCATAATCATCCAAAGCAACAATCGCAAAAACTTTGTTATCCCACAATTGAACTTTGCGTTGCAAACAAACAAATGATCAAAAAACCATAATTGAATCATAAACAAAAAAAAAAGTCACACATTACCGTACGACATAAACTAAATCGATAACAAACCAAAATGAAATAGACTACCTTGTAGAAGATACACTCATAAAAAAAAAGTCATATATCATTTTAACATGAACTTTTACAGGACAAAAAAACTTCATACATTCATTGTCTACAACCTGGTCATTTAAATCATTTTTTTCTCCCAATACCCTTAACCCTAACCCTAAACATAAATCTAATAAACTAAATTCCACTAATGCCCTACCAACATCAAATCCACCCCTCTTTTCAACCCATTTACTACATAAGTAAGATAACATCTTCCTACTTATCTTCACTGATTGGTTTAACATTGTGAACCACAAAAATGATGTGCCTTCAATATAACCTTTTTATTCCACACTTAATCTTTCAATTATAATGTTAGGTCCTCTAATGTGAAAAATAAAATACAAATGTAAAAAACCACATACCTTCTTCTCCTCAGTACATTCACCAATTTCACCACCTTTACTTCTCATTATTCTACTCTTGCCTATGAAAACAAATATTAATCAATGCAAAAAATTTCAGACCAAATATTAACCAACGAGACAATGCACGCACAACACACACATAATAAATCCAAAGACAGATGCACGAAGGCCCTACCAATTATAAAAGTCAAATACAACTGTGTTTTTTGAAATCGACTTTGGTTGGCTCTATATTTAAACTTATAGAAAATTTTAGAGAAACTTAGTTTTTGTTTGAAACAACCTATGGTAGTGGTTATCACACAACAACATTGTGATAGGGATGATTAAAAGGCTCTTTTCGAGTAAGAGCAAAACTCCACTAGAAAGAATGAAATTCAAAATTTTAATTCCCTTCCTTATTGCATTCACTGTTTCGGTACAAATAACACAAGAAAACACTAAATTTGTTGTCGTGGTACACAGATCACAAGACACGTATAAAACTGAATTCAAAACCGAATGGAAGATAAGCAAAAAGTAAATTATAGTTGATATCCTCTATGCCACGTTGGTTTCTTCTTTTCACGTTTTGGCCTATCCATTTGGGTTTCCTTATGATGATTGAGCTCACTCTCTTCACTTGTCTCCTGGCCCAATTTTGGATTTGTATCAATACCCTGCCTTTCAAGAGGGACCTTGTCCTCAAGGTCCAAATTTGGATAAGCCTCTTGGATAACTTTTGTTGATTCCCAATTTGCGTCAGTTTCCAGAGTACCATCCCAATGTACAAGCACTTGAGAGTGTTGGCCATCTGCTCCTTTAATAGTGCGAAAGCCCAAAATTTGCCGTGGAGTGAGAATAACGCACTGAGATGTCATAGCCATAGGTAGGGGAGAAACTTTGAATGGTGGTTGACCATGACAAGGGCGAAGCTTGGAGACATGAAAAACACGATGGACTCGGGACGACTCTGGTAGGTCTAGCTCGTATGCAACTTTTCCCACAGACCGCAAGATCAAAAAATGACCATAGAAACGAGGAGCAAGCTTTGGAAAAGGCCTTCTTTGAATGGAGGTTTGTCGATATGGTTGTAAGCGCACATAAACCCACTCCCCTGCATGAAATATACGATCTTATCGGTGATTATTGGCCAATGACCGCATTCTTTGTTGAGCCTTGGCGAGGTTTTTGCACACTACTCGCATGGTGAGTTTTCTTTGCATCAAGAGTTCATCAACGCCAACGGTTGTTGCAGAACCAGTAAGGTATATGTGCATGCCCGTAGGTTTACGCCCATACAAAACTTTAAATGGGGTAAATTTGAGGGAAGAATGAAAACTGGTGTTATACCAATATTCTGCCTAGGCTAAGCAACAAGGCCAGTGGAGTGGCTCATCACCCACCACACAACGTAAGTAGGATTCCAAGGTGTAGTTGAGGACTTCGGATTGCCCATCCGTCTCCGGGTGATAGGAGCTACTATAATTCAGTTTCGTACCACTGAGTTTGAAAATCTCTTGCCAAAATTTGCTTACAAAAAGGCGGTCACGATCATTGACAATGGTGCGGGGCATGCCATGCAATCGATGTATTTATTGTAAAAATATGGGAGCAATTGTGGATGCAATGAATCGAGGAAGGAGACTGATGAAGTGGGCATACTTCGTGAAGTGATCGACCACCACCCAGACGACTGATTTGCCACAAGAAAGGGGCAGGTGGGTGATGAAGTCCATGGATATGTCTTCCCACACTTGAGAAGGAACCAGAAGGGGTTGGAGGAGGCCAAATGGTCGTTGTGTGGAGTATTTATTTTGCTGGCAAGTGTGACAACATTGAATAAAGGCTTGCATATCATCCTTTAAGTGGAGCCATGCAAAAGAAGTTGCCACTCGAGCTAACGTACCCCGAATCCCCGAGTGACCTCCTACTGGTGTATCATAAAGTTCAATCAATATTTCATTTCGTAATTGTGTTTCTTCCGAAACGAAGATACGCCCATTGAATTTAAGTACCCCTTGCTGCCAACTATAAACTGAGTGTGACTGTTCGATCGAAAATTTTTTAACCCATTCCTGGCCAACCGGATGCGAATTGTAAAACTCACGTAAGCAGTCAAGGATTGTGGATGTGCAATAAGAGATGGCCTAAAATAGAGGTTCAGAATGGTGTTCCCTACGGGAAAGGGCATCAGCCACCAAATTTTCCTTTCTAAATGTATAAAAAATTTCGTAGTCAAAACCCAATAACTTATATAACCACCTTTGTTGAGCTGGTGTTTGGACTACTTGAGTCTTTAGTCCCCTCAAACTCTTTTAATCAGTGTAAATTCTGAACTTCTGGCCTAACAAATATTGTCGCCACTTTTGTACTGACCCGGTGATAGCATACATTTCTTTTTCGTAAGTGGAACCGAGACGCATCTTAGCTCCCATCTTCTTGCTAAAATAAGCAAGTGGGTGGCCTTCTTGAGATAAAACCCCCCCATGGCAATGGTAGAGGCATCGGTAGTTACATCAAAGGGAATGTTGAAGTTTGGAAGACCCAAAACAAGAAGTGTGGTCATATGTTGTTTAAGGGCCTGAAAAGAATCTTGGGCCTCTGGAGTCTAAACAAAGTGCTTCTTTTTTAATAATTCAGTCATGGGACCGGCAATAGTCGCATAGTGATGAACAAATCTACGGTAGTATCCCGTGAGGCCTAAGAACCCACGTAGATTTGAGATGTCATGAGGAATTGGCCAATCCTTAACTTCTTGTAGTTTTCGAGGGTCTGCTGCTACTCCATGACCAGTGATAATATGACCCAAATAATCCACCTCATGAACTCTGAATATGCACTTGGATTCCTTTACATAAAATTGATTAGAATGTAATAGGTCCAATACAATGCATAAGTGAAATAAATGAGTAGTCCAATCACTGTTGTAAACCAAAATATCATCAAAAAATACCAAGACAAACTTACGCAAATGTTGGAAAAAAAAATCATTCATGGCGGCTTGGAAAGTCGACGGGGCATTTGTCAAGCCGAAAGGCATGACGAGGAATTCGAAATGGCCATCCACAGTGCAAAATCTCGTCTTGTGTGTGTCCTCACTAGCCAACCGAATTTGGTGATACCTAGAGCGCAAGTCAATTTTAGAAAAGACATTAGCCCCGTAGAGTTCATCAAGCAGCTCATTAATAATAGGAATTGGAAATCTGTCTTTGATGGTAATTTAATTCAGTGCCCATAGTCCACACACAACCTCCACGACCCATCTTTTTTTTAACAAGAAACACCGGTGAAGAATAAGGACTAGTACTAGGCGTAATGATGCCATCCTTTAGCATGTCATTGATCATTTGAGTAATGAGCTCTCGCTGAAAATATGGGTATCGATAAGGCTTAACATTCACAGGTTGTGATCCTGATTCCAAATGAACATGATGCACTCTATCACGGATAGATGGTAGCCCGTGAGGAGTTATGAACACGGCGGAATTTGCATGTAGTAAAGCTTGCAAATTCGGACTAGATGGAGAATGTTGGGTGGTTCCCTTATTTGCACAAACTGGTTGTACGGTCACTGTCATCATTTCGGAGGCTGATTCTGTGACCAAAAACCTACAAAATTGTGAATAGGTACCGAGCGTGGGATTGATAGCATTTTCACCTGTTATGGTAATGGTTTTATCAAGGAAACGAAATTGAATGGAGGGAATGGAGTAATCAGAGAGAAAAGGGCCTAATGTTTGTAGCCATTGGACACCAAGAACCAAATTTGCACCGTGTATGGGTAACACATAGAAGGGAATATCAAATGTGTGTGACGCCATCTGAAGGGGAACTTGAGAACAAAATCCTGAGCATTGAATAGCTTCACCATTTCCCACCAAGACTGAAAAGGGTGGTAGAGCGGTAATAGGGAGCCCCACGAATTGAGCCACACGAGGCTGCATAATGTTATGAGAACTGCCCGAGTCGATGAGCACGGTGACGCGGTGTTCCAATAGTTGTCCAAGGACACGTAAGGTCCTAGGAGATGGAGGACCGGATAGGGTCGCGAGAGATAACTGAAATTGATGATGTTTTGGACTGGTAGGTTCTTCCGCAACTTTTGTAGGTGTCGTGTCCTCTACAAACAAAGAACCCGAGTCAGGATATCCAGGTGGAAAAGTATCCTGCTCCAAGAGAAGAAACTGTTTGGCTTGACACTGATGGCCAGGCCCAAATTTAGCATCACAATTAAAGTAAAGGCTTTTTGCTCGTCGTTATTGCATCTCCGTTACTATCAGTAGTTTGGGAGTGTTTCCTGGATCCCGTGGAGGAGCCTCTTTTAGAGCGAAAGTGGTGGGACGAAACGATTGTGATGGGGAACGAACATGATCACAAAATTTATCTTCAAGTAACTTCGAAAGATCAATGGCTTGAGATAACGAATGAGGTCGGAGGACAGCTAATTCGCGTTGAATCTCATCTTTTTATCCTGAAATGAAATAATTCAACAGTGATTCTGGGGTCATCCCCAGCACCCGATTGGCTAATGTTTCAAATTGTGATTGATATTCCACGACAATCCCGGTTTGGTGGAGTTTGAATAGGGAGGCTTGGTGATTGTCGTATGACGAGGGACCAAAGCGGAGTTCTAACGCTCGGACAAACGAATCCCATGTGGTGATCTGATTATTCTTGTGCATCCATTGATACCAGGCTAAAGCCCAACCTTGCATGAAGAAGGGCAACAGGGGAAGACGTTGAGTAGGCCCTGTCTGTGTTAACAAAAAGTAGTGCTCTGCTTGAAAAATCCATTCCAAGGGGTCGGTGCCGTCAAAACTGGAAGGTTAATCTTCGGTGGGCGAGGTTGGAAAGCCTGGGTGAAGGCCCACGAGGTGGTTGATGAATGTGCTCACCTAATTCAGAAACTTCAGCGACGACGGAAGCAAATTGTTGTTGCATTTTTGCAAACCTATTCAAGCATTGGACAAGTAACTCATCATTAGCCTTCTCGGTTTTACAGCTAGTCTCGGCCTTGGGCATGGTGTAGCAATGAAAGCACCAAAGTTGATAAGGATGATTAAAAGGCTCTTTTCAAGTAAGAGCAAAACTCCACAAGAAAGAATGAAATTCAGAATTTTAATTCCCTTCCTTATTGCCTTCACTGTTTCGGTACAAATAACACACCAAAACACTAAAGTTGTTGCTATGGTACGCGGATCACAAGACACATATAAAACTGAATTCAAAATCGAATGAAAGATAAGCAAAAAGTAAATTATAGTTGATATCCTCTAAGCCACATTGGTTTCTTCTTTTCACGTTTTGGCCTATCCATTTGGGTTTCCTTGTGATGATTGGACTCACTCTCTTCACTTGTCTCCTGGCCCAATTTTGGATTTGTATCACATTGTTTTCCTTTTGAATTAAAATTTATGCATTCCTATATCTCAAATCAAAGAGAATAGTTATGCTCTAAAAGTTGTGAAATGCTTAATAAATTTTCATCTAATTTGACACATAAAGAATATCATGAATCACGTTGGCTACTTACTTTGTTGTTCCTTGTTTAGAAATCTTCAAAATTAATTTATAAAAAAATTACAAAAAATTAAGTACAATTACGTTCTTTGAGATCGACTTAGGTTGGACTCTATAATAAAATTTTTAGAAAAACTTAGTTTTTGTTTGAAATTACCTATGGTACACTTAATTCTTTTTTTTCTTTCGAATAAAAAATTAGCACTTCCAATTCTCAAATCGAAAAGAATAATAATGTCCCAGAAGTTGTCAAATGCTTAATAGATTTTCATCTAATTTTAACACATAAAGAGTATCACCAGTCACATTGGTTGCTTTATTGTTTCGTGTTTTACTGTAACTACAATGGTGTCTTTGTGTTCTTCAGCACTCCATTTCTTAATTTAACTGTTTAGAAAATAAAGAATCCATTTTAATAAAAACTTCTATATTTTTGGTGATATGATTATTGTAACTATTGTCCAAATATCACACATTTTTATGTTCTTGTTGCGTTGTCTTTTGACAGGCATATAATAAGTTGCATTTACCATCTTCAGCAACTTTGAATCTCTTTGATGAGTATCTCATGCTTTCTTCATGTGATTTTCTTTCTTTTTACTATTGTGTGTTATGCAACTATAGTAATTTCAGTTACTTGATCATCATACTCTGATTATATAAACTTTAATAGACCTAAAGACGTAAATAAAGTTTCCATTTTTATAGTCTAAAAGTCAAAATTTTCTATTTTAAATAAAGAACTTGAACGTTACTATAAATTTTGTTGTTAGATGTTAAAGTATTTTTTACCTTCGATTTTTACTTTGATTTTTTTGTTGCAAGAACCTACTACACTTATATCACTTTATTGGTGGTATTCTAGAGTTATAATATTTTATAATATAAAATTTAAAATGAAAGAATACCACGTTATTGGTGATTATTTAAAAATATGATCTTTTGTAACATAAATTTAGAATAATAGAAAAAAAAAATTAACAATTAAATTAATATCTCTTTTTATTATTTTTTTTTCTTTTTTAACTTACATTCAAAGTTTTCTATAAATAAAAAAATAACTCTCAAATTTATTTAACAATTCTCTAACCATTACAAATATAAAAACTTTCATAAATATCACTGAATATTTTTAATAAATCTTCAATAACACTGGTGACAAAATATTATTCAAGAAACTAAACCGGTTTAGATAAATTTTCATATGCCGACTACCCGCATAGCTTCCAACGTTTCCCATTTTTTGTTTCTTGCAACTATCATCTTGCACTTATGTCACTTTCCTGCTACCTGCCAATGTTAGGCATGCTTTTACGTGACAGCTGTACTGGCCTTTTACTCCTTTTATTTTTTTTAAATCACAATCTTTATTGTTAATATCATTTTCCAAAAATAATGTTAAAAACTAGTTTATATTTAGGTAACTTTTATAAAAACGCAAAATTAATATAAGTTTGTTTACCGTAAAAATTATTCTTTGATTAAAAATATTTTCTTATTTCTTTAAATTATTCACATTTTATGAAAAAAAAAGGACTTTAAGCTATTTCTGAAAAGAACAGAAAATTACTTTTTTCTGCTTATAAATTTTAAAATATATTTAGGTAACCATATTAATAATTGTTTTATTAAAAATACCCTTCTCTGTAAAAATATAAACAAACACACCTATATTTCGGAATAAATCTTTTAGAATCACGGTGAACTAGTCCTTCAGCCAGCTCACTGAAAAAATATGTGGCGAATAGAAAGATAACATATAAACAACACCATTCACGTAGTGGGCTATAGTATCAACAGTGATACAGTAGACAACAAATAAACTCCTCTATCTGTTCATATTATGAATTATGGTTTGTCGTTTATAATGTCAACAGTTATATTATATAACACCTAGATAACATCTAAATATCTATTTTGAATTCGAGCTTCTTGCCCTTTAGCTTTTATATTATTTTATATTCTTCATCGCATTAATCATTACTTTCTATTTGCATTTTTCATATTGACCTCTCAAACTTTTAATTAAATTCCAATCATATTAATGAATTTTATGTATAACTTCAATTCCAAATAAATTAATATTTATTTCACTTTTTTTAGTTTCGTTATATGTATAAGAGGGGTTCTATGTAGAGGTGTCAAAATGGATAATCCGGCCTGATCCGGCTCGACCCACCATGGGTTGATGATTTAGTGAACCAATCCAACCCGACTTACTTTTTAATGAGCTAAAAAAATTCGAACCCAATCCGGTCCACTTAATTAAAAAAAATTACTTTTTATTTTTTTTCAATCAAAATTAAATTGTAACTCGAATTAAAATATAAATAAACTTTAATACAATCCAAATACAAACCAAAATAAAAAAATATAAATTATTTATGTGTTGGATAAAAAAACAACCTAACATGACCCAAATGTAAAGCCCAACTTAATAAAAAAATAAAAAACACTTGTGTGACCCTTTTATCTGCGAGTTGGTGAGCTAATTCGACTCACCACGGGTTCAACCCGGATGAGCCGGGTTCTAAATGAGTCGGATCAAAAATCAACCTGTATTAAAATTTGTAAAAAAATTTCAACCCAACCCGGCATGAACCCGTGGTGAGCCAGGTTGGCTCGCGGGTTTCAACCCATTTTGACAGCTCTAGTTCTATGTTACAAATTTAAAGAAAATTGATTTTGTTTTAAACGACCTACACACAAGTTATCATCAACATTTTTTTTCCTTTTGAATACAAATTTATACACTTCTATTTCTCAAATCGAAGATGTACTGTGTGATTGGTCAATCAGTCGACCGCCAGTCAATCGATCGTTGATCAGTTGACCGTCGATTAGGCTTCATGTAAAGCGTACTACAACAGTCGATCGACAACTCGTCGATTGGTTGAGATTACTTCAAAGAAGATTTGCAAGTTATGTACAACATCAACTAGTCGCCAGTCGTTTGAGAAGACTTCGTAGATTACCTCACCTAGTGTCAACTGTAAGTTTTGAAATGGTTGAAATGCCAAGAAGGGGGAGTTGAATTGGCTAGTTAAAAATTTAGGCAATCTTTAAAGGCTAAAAACTATCTTGAATTGAATCAATTCGATCACCAAGTGTGGATACAAAAACTCTTGGATAATATACTTTCAATCGATCAAAAATAGAGTTAGTCGATTGATTTTACTAAACAGATTTTGTACTGGTATAATCAATCGATTGAAATAGGAAAAATAGTCGACTGAAATAATGGGAAAAATGTAGAAATGCATATTTGAGATTTGAAGCAAGAACAATGTAAAAGAACAATCAAGACAGGTTCTAATTGATTATGCAAACATGCTCAATGCTGTAAAAGAACAATCAAGACAAATTCTAATTAATTATACTGGTGCACTCAAACCTAAGCTACATCTAGTTTGTCTAGGCAACCCAAGCTTAACTTTGCGCTATTTCAAAAGATTTACAAAGTTTACACTCTTACACTTTCAAAATAAGCAAAACACACACACACACAAGACTCTTAAATCACACAAGAATCACAACAACACATCAAGAAAACCTCTTGCAGACCTGAAAAACTACCAGACACACACAAAGCCTGAGAAAGATCAAACCTCAGTGGTAGCACAACCTTGCCTACCACAAACACCTTCTCCAAGCTTCAAACACAAGCTAAAAGCTCCAAGAATTGATCTAAGATCAATCTTTAGTGGCTGCAATCTGAATGATCACGAAAGAGAGAGAATTCACTGGTTTCCAAAACAGTTTCGCACTAAAAAATTTTGTTACCTCTCGTTCGAAAATCACAACACTTATAGTCAAACTGTTACGAAACAGGTTGATTTCCAAATTAATCCGTTGATTTCACTTGACTTAAGTGAAATTAGTCAATTAAAAAATAAATCAAGTGATTGAATAAGTCACAGTTTAAGACTGTTGTAGCTAACATTTTAACGTGTTGAAAATTTATTGAACAAATTAAAAGACACATTTTAACCTGTTGAAAAATATTTCAACAGATTAAGAAACACAATAAAGACCAAAAATATCAAACTAATGCTACAAGGTCTACAAAGTGAATTACAAACAACAAGCATTCCTTCCTAATGATTTAACCAAAGCAAGTGTATCAATGGCTTGTCCAACTTCATCAATATAGCATGATTCCAAAGCAATGGCTTCAAGTTAGTTCAACAAAGCTTCACCATATCTTCATGAGACACATCACCCAGACTTCACATGTCAACACCAACAATTAGACGATGTTCAGGATTTCACCCTAGGGCCACTTATGAAGATATGTGCGACATTAACTAATCACCGATTGAATTCTAGGATGGCAATATGGGCTAACCCAGCCTGTTTAGGCCCGCCCCGCATTAAAAGTGCGGGTTGAAAACTTTGGCCCGATCTACATAAGTTCTAGCCCATGGGATCGGGGGACGACCCACTTGGGAAACTTTAACAAGTTCACAAAATTAAGCAAATACTTCAGGAAATTGAATGATAAATTGATAATTCAACATTTTCATCATATTTGTATTTTTTCTTTGACATGCACAATGTATTCTTCAAATTTTGGCATATTCAAAAATAAATAACCCTTGTCTTTTCTACTCATACAAGAATTTAGAACGTTCATGTAAAAGTCCAAAAGGAAAGGGTTTTTCCTTTGCTTTCATGTGCAACAATGCCTCTTGGAAATGGCCTTTCCCTTGCTTTCCATAGACTTACAAGCAATAAATCTACCCGCTCAACACAACCTTGGGTAAGAGCACTCTTGCTAAGATCATACCAAAGACTTATTGCTGAAAGAAACTATTTTATCTTAACTCAACAAAGCCTTCTGGGTAAAGGAGCAACCCTGGTTATCAGAGAATTCATACTATCCCCTCACATGTACACACAAACATATGATATGATATCATATCATATCACATAATCAACCATACATCAATTCATCATGTCCAAGTATCTAGCATACTGGAAATAGGGACCTATCACAATTTATCACAACAAAAGTATCAATATAATACAAGAAAACAAAAATAACAGTTATGCGTGACAAATATCTCCAACTACAGACCTTTAAACAAAAATCACAACGATCAAATTGAAGAACAACATGCTACTAATCAATTGTCAAAATTTTATCTCAATCTACGATTAATGAATTGGGAAACTTAATTTTGATAAAACTACGCAGACCAGAAAAATACACACTCGCCGAAATATGAAATAAAATGTCATGCAATAGTTTGCGACACATTTATTAAAATATAGAGCTCCAAAGGAGTATCACAACGATCAAACTGAAGAACAACATGTTACTAAACAATTGTCAAAATTTTAGCTCAATCCAACGGTTAACGAATCAAGAATCTCAATTTTACCAAAACTACATAGATTACAAAAATACACACTCGTTAGAATATGAAAAACCACGTGAAAACATCAAAATTTATGGATAAAGTACCTATTCAACATAACAAACATCCAAAACATGCAAAAAAATGAACTACCAACCATCCCATATAATTTCTATTTACCCGAAATCATATACACATCACAAAAACTCTTATATTAACAACCTCATGCTTAAACATACATATCTTGTATCAATTTTTCAAACCACATGAACAATATTATACATGCATACTTTGTGCCTATTAATAAAACTTACCAAGGTCTTTCACAACCTATACCCATATTGAACCATAGCATTCAACTGTCCATACTCAAAATGCACCGAAGAAAACTGCATTTATAACTTGAACACACAATTTTACTACCAATAATTTCATTATCATATTTACAACATCAATTCAATCTTAAAGCAACAATTTATACTACTTTTATCAAATACCAAGAATCCATATCACAACCATCTTTGCACATGAACATGAACAAAAAAATAAATCAACCAGCTTACCTCCCATAAGTAATTTTCGCCACACATAATATCTCAACAGAATTCTTTGCTGTCCAAATAACACTTCTCCAAAGCAACCAAAAATATTTCATAATAACAATTAAATTATCCTTCACATCATTATGCCCCAAAGCCATGAACTTCTCATCATATATAGGAATAAGAAAATTCCTATTTAACCACTAAGTAAATTTATCATGCCAACATGAACAACCTAAAAGATGGAAATTTTGCCTAACCCAAATTTACCTATTATCATCGTCTCACCATAAAATATAAGTAACACCAAAGACACACATAAACAATCCCAAATAAATTATAAAAACAATATTTAAAGTATGAATACTCAAAATACAAAAGTTAAGAATTGAACACTTAACCACCAACCCATGACAAAGTTCTAACCAATTATACTACATTCCACTTTTGTCTCATTATTTATTAATTTAAATAATACTCACATCCAATTATCACTCTTAAAAATATAATTATTTTTCCTAGGTACAAAGAATATATGGGGCAAGAAAACTTGCTTTAAACAAAGATGGAAGTAGTAGCCTGAAGCACTAACAATCTTCTTTCACTTATAGTGTTGAGGATGTTATGTACCTCAAACAACGACTATAATCATGTGATCAGGCTGATGAGGAATTGAAAGACCAATTTCAATCCTTACATAATCTAGTCTTGACATTGCTGCCTCCTAACCACCAAGCCCTTCAACAAGATCAGTCCAACCTAGTTTAGTCCAACCTAGTTCAGTCCAGCCCAATTTAGTCTAGTCCAGCCCAACCTAGTAGCAGAGCCACAAAACCCTAAGCAAGAACACATTAACTCTGATTATAATGTATATTATTAGGATTTATATGACACTTCTAATATTGAGGATTATTTTAGTTTGCATATTAATAGTGGTAGAGTATCATTGGGGTAGGGGTGGCCATGCCCCCCCCCCCCCCCACACAATTTTTAATTTTTTTATATTATATTATATTATATTATATATATATATATATATATATATACATTAATTAGTTTTAATTTTTTCAATTTTTTAAATTATATGTAACATATATTGAAACCCGATAGAAGTTAAATTACATATCTTTCTTATTTTCTTTTATATTGTATTTTTAAGTTTTCCATAAATTATACTGATCCCATATTCTCACATGTTTTCTTTTTGTTTGAAAAAAAAAATTAAATATAAACTTATTCTTTTTGTTTTCATTTCTCATTTGTTCTCTTTCATTTGTGAAGGAAAAAAGACAACTCTCTCGTATCTTTTGATAGTGAAATATTTGTTTAATAGTTAACATTATTTTTTATCACATGGGTCTTGTATTTTTTTTTATGATTACAAGAGAAAAAGGATTGTACTATGTATTTTTTTCATAACCATCTTTAAATTGGAACTTTATTGTCATCGATTTTTTCTTTTAGTGACTCTCAATTTTTATTTTTTAATTAAATTATGATAAATTATTTTTTAATCTTAAACTTAAAAAAGAAATAGATATATTGATGAAGAATAAAAGAATATATTTATTTCTTAAAAGTGATAAAAAGAAAGCTATTGGTGAAGATAAAAACAATACAAATTCAATATCTTATCTTTATGTATCTTGAATCATGATACAAATGATCATATTGTTCAATTAGAATTATACTAAATTATTTATTCATTTTTATTGTTTTAGTGACAATAATTAAATATATAAATTTTAAATTTTGAGAATATTATTCCGACACTTTCCAACATTATTAGTCAAAATCCGTCACTGCATATTAATACCGAGAAATATGTTTGATAAAGTTGATTGAGTCTGGTATTGTTTGAATTTATGTTTACATATGATACATTTAATGTGAGATAAGCTTGAATGTTCATTATTAAATTTTTTGTATTCTATCTCTGAAATGGGCAAGTTTGTTTGTGGTTTAAAATGTTTATGCATGTATTGTATTTTGTGAGTGGTAAAGAGACATTCAAATTGACTTTGAAGTCTGTATAATATTTACGATCAGAAATTTGTCAAAAAAAATGCTAAAATGTTATCATCACCAACAGATTTTTGCATTTATCGATGAAAAATGAATTTCGGTAATGTTTGATTTTTGTAGTAGAGCACCGATGTGTTTGCAACTATAGTAAACATTTAATACATCCAAAAATGAAAAACAAAATTCATATTTATAGCCCAAAAGTAATAATTTTTTCTTTAAAATAAAAGAACTTGAACATTAGTTTAAATTTTGTTGTTAGATGTTCAAGTATTTTTGAACATCTTTTTCACTTTGATTTTTTTTTTTCAAGAACATGCTTCTTTTATATAATTTTTTGACGGTGGTATTCCAAGAGTTTCAGTATTTCATAATATAAAATTTAAAATTAGAGAATATCATGTTATTAGTGATAATACAAAAATATAATTAATTAATTTGTACAAAAATTTAGAGTAAAGGAAAAAGAATTTAAAAATTAAATTAATATCTCCTTTTATTATTTTTTTTCTTTTTAACTTAGATATTCGAACTTTTTTATAAATAAAAATAACTCTAAAAATTCTATAACAATTCTCTAACCATTACAAATATAGAACTAATATAAATATCACTAAATATTCTTTATATACCTTGGGTATATATTCAATCACCTTTGTGGCATAATATTATTCAAGAAAATAAATCGGCTTAGATAAATTCTCCTAGGCCGAGTATCCGCATAGCGTCTAACTTTTCCCACGTTTTGTTTCATGCAATTTACATCTTGCACTTATGTCGCTTTCATGCCACCTACCAATGTTAGGCAAGCTTTTACGTGACAGCTGTACTGGCCTTTTACTTCTTTTACTTTTAAATCACAAATCTTTATTGTTTTTATCATTTTCTAAAAGTAACGTTAAAAATTAGTTTATATTTTGGTAAATTTTATAAAAATGCAAAATTAATATAAGTTTGTTTACCGTAAAAAGTATCCTTTGATTAAAAATATTTTCTTATTTCCTTAATGTATTCACCTAAAAAAAAAGACTTTAAGCTATTTCTGAAAAGAACAGATTTTTTTTTCTGCTTATAAATTTTTAAATATATTTGCCTAACCATATTAAAAATTGTATATAATTACTTTATTAATTTTTTTTAAATATAAACAAACACACCTATACCTTAGAATACATCTTTGAGAACGATCGGTTAAATGGTCTTTCAGCCAGCTCACTCTAAAATATGTGGCAAATAGAGATTAATAACATATTAATAACATAACAACGTCATTCACGCATGCAATGTTATGCAGCATCAACATAATTAGCAGCGGATTTTGGCGAACTTAACATGCTAAGTAATTGGGAGACTTAAATATTATTTAGATTTCAATTCAATAACTTTTTAAAATTAAAGTAAAAAATTAGGAGAATAAAATTATAATTAGGGAGGTAAATATATAAGATGAGAAAGGTAAAATAATTTTTTTTAATATATTTGATAATAATTTTAATAAACTCCTTTATTATGTATTCACAATTATCAATTATGGTCTGCCACTAATGAACAATATTCACAATATGACAACAAATAAACTCCTTTGTGTATTCACAACCCGGGTGAAACAAAACCATGGATCAAAGTACTTGAAAAAAACAATACATGGGTAATCGCTAATCTTTATCCAAACAAGTGACCCATCAGATGCAAATGGGTCTACAAACTCAAATACATGACAAATGGAGACACTTACACAAGGCAAGGCTTATGGCAAAAGGTTACACATAGCAATAGGGAGTTGACTACCTAGAAACATACTCACCTATAGCAAAACTCACTAAGATACTAGTAGTCCTGGCTTTAAGTACAACAAAGGGATGACATCTAGAACAATCGGATGTAAATAATGCATTTTTGCATGGAGATTGGACAAGGAAGTTTACATGACTTTGCCTCAAGGATTAACGTCTACAAAGCCCAATCAGGTTTGTCACTTAAGAATTTCTTGTATGGCCTAAAGTAAGCTAATAAACAATGATTTGATAAACTTAACTCACGTCTTCACAAATTTGGATTTACTCAAACAAATTCTGACCATGCACTTTTCATTAAGAAAACTGAGATTTCCTTTCTAGCTTTACTTGTGTACGTAGATGACATTCTTCTCATGCGAGATAAAATGGAAGACATTAACCATGTAAAGAACTCCCTCCACGAAGCTTTCAAAATCAAGGACCTTGGACAAGCAAAATTCTTCCTCGCATTGGACATAGCTAGAACCAAGGGAGGAATACATATTTGTTAAAGAAAGTATACATTAGATCTTGTAGACACATGCATGGCAACCTCTAAACCATGTCCTACTCCCATGGTTAAAAACATTAGAACCTTGGTTGAAGGTGACTTATGCTTATAAAAGGTTGAAAGCTACATGAGAATGATAGGGAAACTCATCTATCTTACAAACACAAGGCCCAACATAACTCATGCCGTCAACTTCCTAAGCCACTTTCTACATAATCCCATTAAACGTCATCGCAAAGCTGTTCAGAGAATCTTGCACTACCTCAAGGTTGCTCAATCCTTAGGAATCTTCTTTTCTTCTGACAACGACATAAGCCTCAAGGCTTTTAGCGACTCAGACTGGGCAACATGACCTTAAACTCGCAGATTCCCCACGTGTTATTGTATCTTCATCAGAACCTCTCTTGTTTCATGGAAGACAAAAAGGCAAAGCATTGTATCCATCCCATCATCTGAGGCATAATACAAAGCACTAGCAACCACTACTTGTGAGTTGCAATCGCTCACGTACCTTATGGAAGATTTCCATCAACTCTCTTTTGAGACAACCAGGCTACAAGACATATAGCACAAAGCTTCCATGAAAAAACCGAGCACATAGACCTGGATTGTCACACACTACGTGAAAAACTCAAAGTTGGTATGTTCCATCTTTTACCTATTAAGACTACCAAACAAATAGTTGATGCTTTCACTAAACCCCTCAAACCGGAAGCTTCAAGAGTTGTGTATCCAAGCTTGGTACGATGAACATTCATACTCCAACTTGATGGAGGCTATTAGAGTTGCTTATTATTTCCTATTTTTTTTTCTTATCTGATGTATATAAATAGTAGTTGTATAAGGTTTTTCAATACGAAAATGATATTTTGACAAAACTGTTTGACAAGATTTTGTCAAATCTGACGTGGCAACTGAATTTTAAAATTTTTATTACAAAATGCTTTAATATGGCAACGCTTACACGTGTGGGGTTGATTTATTTGCAAATAGAAGAAGGAAAGTGAATTGGAGAGAGAAAGGGTGAAAGACAAAGAGCAAATTGGAACTGGCGGAGATGGTGAGAGAGAGAGAAAATGAAGTGCATCCACATTCTCGTCGGAGTAATAGGAGACAAAGAGAGAGCGAAAGACAGTAAATGTTTGGAGTAGTGCGGGCACAAAGTGAAAGATAGAAAGAGCGAAATACAGAGAGAGTTCGGAGGAGTGGTGGAGACATAGACGGAGAGAGAACGAGTGCTGCAAAGGAAGAAGAGAGGAACAACCATTGCAGACAACAAGAGAGTGAGAGAAGTGAAGCACTGCAGACTAGTGGTGGAAAGTTCGACGCATTGCAGTCGTGTGGGTGGGTTACCGGAGACAGCAGGTACTAGAAGTCTTCGACGACGACAACCATTTCATCGTACCCACCGTACAATTAAACCCTTCTATGAGCCCATTATAACTCTTACCCCCTTACATCTTCGTCGAAAGGTGTTCCTCCCTCTAAAACCCTTATTTTATTAAAAAATGTTTTATAACAGAGTACCGAAAAGTTGAGCAAGCTTAAGTTTGTTTTTCATTACATTGAACATAAAGGTTGCATCATTTCATTTATTTATCCCAAAGGTTACATATTTCGGTGGTACAATGGATTGGAATGGGTTTTGAATGATTTCATTTCATTTTGAAAGTTTGACTCATTTGGGGGAGTTTGATTTCGTTGGCATGTGTGTGTAAAGTTTATTGATTTGTGGTTAATGTTGATTGCACTAAGGAGAAGAAGGTGTCTTAAATTGGTTGTTGAGTAAACTAGGTGTCTGTGGCAGTTTCAAATTGTTATATTTGTCATGTCATATGTAAGTGGGGAGTAAATACCTCATATATGGGCAATCAAGTTACAAATTGTGGAGCAAAGTTGTAGAATTTACAAGAACTGAAATATGGATGTGATAACATAATGTAGTCACTTACACAAATTTTGCATCATTCAATGTCCATTTAATAAACACTGAATATTCACCATCGTGGGTGTTTGTGGCTCTTTCAAATTGTTCAAGTCGTCAAATCTTCCATATTTGGAGAGTAAAGCATTAACATGTGGGAAGTACTGGTAGAAAATGTTGACTACACTTGTAGGTTGTAAAGAAATATAATTGCGGTAATTTGATGACACCATGCAGTCACTAAAACATTGAATATTGACCATGGTGGATATTTGTGGTTTTATAAAATTATCAAAATCCCCAAGTCATTCATAAGTGGGGAGTGAACCATTAATATGTGGGAAGTGAAGTTGGAAATTATGTTCCGGGGTCGCAGATATTAAAAAAGGTACAAAATTCATTTTTCATTAAGCAATGCAGTAACTATCACAAATTTTTTATCTACCAAAATGCATGACCAAAACACTAAATATTGACCCTTGGTCTTTGTTGAATGTTTGAAATTATCAAAATCTGCATGTCATCCGTAAGTGGGGAGTCAAACATTAATATATGGGGAATGAAGTTGGATATTATGTTTCGATGTTGCAGATTTTTTAAAACAAATTTCAATATGGTATTAGGTTCACATTATTCACTCACTTAAACAAATTTTCCATTTTCCAATTTCCATTGACTGACGTGGGTGCTTTATTACTTGACAATTGACAAAATACTCCACTTGTACGTAACTGGGAGTAGGGAATTACTATGTGGGGAGTTAAGTTGAACATTATGTTTCCCAGTTGCAGATATTTTTAAAAATAATTTAAATATCGTATTAGGATCTCACAATTTACCCACTTAAATAAATTTTCCATCAGCCAATCTCCATTCACTAACATGGGTGCTTTCTTACTTGACAATTGACAAAATACTCAAGTCATACTAAAGAGGGGAGTCATGAATTAATACATGGGGAGTTAATTTGAACATTATGTTTCCCGGATGCAGATATTTAGAAAACTAGTTTAAATATCGTATTAGGATCACACAATTCACCCACTTAAACAAATTTTCCATCATCCAATCTTCATCGACTGACGTGGGTGCTTTCTTACTTAATAATTGACAAAATACTCAAGTCATACGTAACTGGGAGTCAGGATTTAATATGTGGGGAGTTGAGTTGAACATTATGTATCCAAGTTATAAATATTTTTAAAAATATTTTAAATATCGTATTGGGATCACATAATTCACCCACTTAAACAAATTTTCCATCTTCCAATTTCCATTGACTGACGTTGGTACCTTCTTACTTGACAATTGACAAAATATTCAAAGCATACTTAAGTGGGGAGTCAAGAATTAATATGTGGAGAGTTAAGTTGGACATTATGTTTCCAGGTTCCATATTTTTTTAAAACTAAATTAAATATCATATTGGGATCACATAATTCACCCATTTAAACAAATTTTTCATCATCCAATTTCTATTCACTAACGTGGGTGCTTGCTTACTAGACAATTGCAAAAATACTCATGTCATACGTAAGTGGGGAGTCAAGCATTAAAATGTGGGGAGTTAAGTTGGACATTATGTTTTGAGGTTGCAGATTTTTTTAAAACTAGGTTAAATATTGTATTGAGATCACACAATTCACCCACTTAAACAAATTTTCTATCATCCAATTTCCATTCATTAACGTGGATGCTTTCTTACTTGACAATTGCCAAAATACTCATGTCATACGTAAGTGGGGAGTCAAGCATTAAAATGTGGGGAGTTAAGTTGGACATTATGTTTCAAGGTTGTAGAGGTTAAATATCGTATTGGGATCACACAATTCACCCACTTAAACAAATTTTCCATCATCCATTCTCCATTCACTTAAGTGGGTGGGTGGTTGTCTTACATGGCAACTGCTAAAATACTCATGTCAAACGTAAGTGGGGAGTTAAACATTAATATGTGGAGAGTTAAGTTGGACATTATGTTCTAAGGTTGCAAATTTTTTTAAAATTAAGTTAAATTTGGTATTGGGATCACACAATTCATCCACTTTAAGAAATTTTTCATCATCCAATTTCTATTTACTAACGTCAGTGCTTGTCTTACTTGACAATTGTCAAAATCATCAACTCAATCCGTAAGTGGGGAGTCACCTATTGATATGTGGGGAGCAGTGTTGCAAATTTCTAATTGCTCTTGCAAATGTTTAAAAAATTAAAATATCATAACACACATTGTCCTTCATACAATTTCAATAAACGGAACACTACATATTCACCATAGTTTGTGCTTTTGTTGCTTGAAAGTTGTCAAAATGCTCAACTCATCAATAAGTGGGGAGTTAAGAAGTATTATCTAGGGACTAGTGTTGTAAATTTTGGACTGCAATTGCATCTTTTAAAAAAAAATTCAATATGGTTTTGTGATCACACAATGCATTCACTTACACACATTCTACATCATACAATTTCCATAACTTGAACATTGTATATTGACTAACATGGGTTGTTTTGGTCCATCAAAATTATAAATTACATCAAATCTTAAATAAGTGGGGACTCAAACATTCAAATGTGGGAAATATTGTTGCAATTTCTGCACTACAGTTGTAGATATATAAAAACTGTCAACATATAAATGAACAACAGAGTTCCAAATTAATATTCAGCTGAACTTCAACAACACTTATGTCTTTCATGTGGGCACCCATTACAAAAAGTCAGGGGATCTACCATATGTTTTTAGTCAACAAAACAAATAACTTTACCAAAATATCACACTTTTCTCAAATTAATTGAGACCACTACATGCATTTCATTTCATTCATGTTCAATCCATAATTTTGCTCTTGGAAGTGCTTTACAATATCATCAAAGAACTTTAATAACAACTAACTTTTAACAAAGACGCCGTAGTATTGAAGGATGTCATGTTTGTGATGCCTGTGGATGTTGTCAACATCTAGAATCCAATTCCAAATGTATTGTTCTCTTATCTGTTGTAGTTCTTCCTGCCAAAAAAATAACACAAATGTTACTGCATACATCGCACTGAAATAGAAAATGAAAAAAATCGAAACAACACCACAAGCACCCAAATACAAAAATACACAAATGTGCTTTCTTCAAAATTTGCAAAGAGCCATAACTTTAGAACACATAAGAGCGAACTACAACAATGGCCACTAAAAATGCACAAAACAGTCACAACAACACCACCGAATCAATTTTCCAAACTTCCATAAAAAATGAAAATCTTCAAAACCAACTTTTTTGCACAAAAAGCCCAAAACTTTACGAAAACAAAATAAAATTCATCATCATCGAAGACGGTAGGGAAATGTCTAATGGAAGCACAACAAATTTACAATGCAACGTTGTGGATGACGAAATCCTTGCCGTCGACGACTGAAAGTGGCCGTAGTCTCCGCAAACTCACACCGAACTCTGAATGCAACGGTCTTGATGAATGATAGTTCATGGGAATAGTGTAAGTGACCTCCGGTGTGGACTACGAAAAGCTTGCCGATGTGAACTTCAAGTGGGTGGCTCTCTGTCTTCTATTAGTCCGACGAGAAACACTTGGTTTTCTCTTTCTTTCTCTCTCTCTCTCTCTCTCTTTCACTTCTCTGTTTCGCCCTTTCTCTCTCCAATTCTCTCTTTCAATTTCTAAACAAATCAACCTCGCACGTATAAGCGTTGCCATATTAAAGCATTTTGTAATAAAAAATTTAAAATTCAGTTGGCACGTCAGATTTGTCAAAATCTTGTCAAAAGGTTTTGTCGAAATATCATTTTTGTTTTCAATAACACACAAAATACTAATCTCTCATGCAACAAGCCTTACATGTTTTTCTCTCCTTCCATAAATTAGTTTTGTTGTTAGCCTCGTACCCATTTTTTATCTCGTAAAAATAAGTCATAAACTCTAATACAAAGCAAAAAAGAAAACTTAGAATTAAAACAAAGAGGGTGACACAATATTATCTTTGGAACCTGTTAACATCAAATTAACTAAAGACGTTATTCAATCATTATAAATAAAATGGAAACTAAATTACTACAAAAAAAAGTAGTTAATAGAGGTTATTTACTAGGGCTTAATATAACCTCAATAATGGATTTAACTAACCGAGGTTTTCTTAACCTTTGTTAAGTTACAAAGGTTTATTGCTGAAACCCAGTAAAGTACTCTAGGTTTGTTTCAAACCCTAGTTAACAAGTAACTATAATAAATTTTAGTTTACTTTTTTTCCTCTCATTCTTTTCATTTATTTCCATCCTTATATTCCTTCTTTATTTTAAACACGATTACTTTATCCCAAACCCTAAGTTTCCATATCATAACTCTAATGTCATTATTGCTCACCACTGAAGACTGTCACAATCGCTCGCTGCATCGTCGCACTACTGTACCACCACATCATTGCATCGTCGTTTTGTTGCACCCTGTGTCGCGGCACCATCATTCCATTGCATTCTTGCATTCTTGCACCGTCATTCCACTCCACCATCGTGCTGCTGCACCGTGTTCCGCTACAAAAGAGGTGGAGTTGGGTTTCTTTGTTCTCTACGACGCCAATCACTTAGATATAATGATTTAAATACTGTAAAATCAATTGTTCATAGGTCTCTTGTGAATCTTCTGTTGACTTTTTGTTTTAATTTTTTGTTACAAAATGAGAAGGATTTTTTGAAGCAACCAAACGTGTTCCTTTGGTATGTTATAAACTTGAAAGAACACTTAACTTTGTTGTTTATAATGATTTTGATGTTGAATCGATTTTGTTTTGTTTTGTTTTTGTTTTGCTCGCTTTCACAACTCGAAGAAAACTGAGAAGGGGAAGACGCCAGGGAATAGTGGAAACCACTTTTGGAAATCATTTGGACTTGGATTTAAGACTCACAAGGAAGCCATCAAAGGTATCTCTTTTTCATACCACTGAAAAAGTAACATTTGTTTTATCACATGTTAATCTACAATTTATTGTTTTGACTGCTCATTATCTTCTTCTTCTTTCTTTTTTTACACAAGATAATTGTGTTGATGCAAGATTTTTTTTGAAGTTCGTTAAAACTCGCATTCCTTTCTGAATGCCTCAATTTGATTTGTTTTATTCACTTACAAAAACTTCATTCACAAACAAGCCCTTGGTTATTAATTTGTGTCTATTGATGATATTTTGAAATATTATTTTTATTTTGAAAGTATTTACTATGAACATTCTTATAAGATTGTATAAGCCTGTAGCCCTGATTTTCTCTATTAAATGATCCAGATGTTTTTGTTGTTAGTACAAGTGACCTTAGTTCATGTATTTGATGAAGCAAGTTCATGAGATTATGTGTGATTGATGTTGTCTTGATGAAGAATTGAAGTGATACATTGTTAATGAAGCTTGAGGTCTATTGAATTTTGAATTAACATGAAAATCACAAAGCTTAAAGATTGGAATCTATTCATAGACTGTATGACATTGTATAGATTTTTTTTATCTTGTGTTTGTCCTTTTCAAGCTATTAAAAATGGTTTTAACATGTTAAAAGGCTTGTTACATATAATTCTGGTATGAATGTATTCAATCAGTTAAATTGTTATACAATCGAATGATTTCACTTAAGATAAGCGAAATCAACAAATTGTACAAACAAATCAATCTATTAAATTCACTTATGAACAAGCTATATTAGTTGGTTTTTTAGAGAGTGGAAGTAGACTTGAGATTTCTGAGCGCGAAAACAGTGAAACATATTTGGAAAACTCTTTCTCTCTGGATCACAAAATGTGCAGCTTGTGAGTGAAAGATCTTTGAATCTTGGAGCAAATTTTGCTTGGTTTTGAATCTAGAAGAATGTGTTTTGGTTGGCTAGGGAGAGCCACCACCAAGGTTTGGTTGTTCTTATGCTTCTTTGTGTTTGGTTGTGTGATTTCAAGTCTTCAAGTGGGATCTTGAAGTGTATGGGTTAAGGTCTTGTGGGATTTAAGAATTTTGATGTTTTTTCTTTATTCAAAAGTGTAATCTTTGAGAGATTTTTGTAATTATTTGGATATAGTGCATGATCAGTGTCAACACCTAATTTCGTCTAGGTAACAATGATAAAAATAATAATAGAAACAAATTAATTAAAGTTCAATTGGGAAAAATTAATAAATAATCAAAAAAAAGGTAAAAAAAGTATGTTTTAGGTTTAGAAATAATAAATATCTATGTTTATCTTATTTTATCATTATTATTATCATTAGTTTATTTCTTTTTTTGTTGGAAGGGGTAGAGAAAAAGAGAACAGAAAAAAGGAGAGAACTACAAAATAAAAGCGGGAAGATTCATAAGAAAAGAAAAATATTTTATGGAGGAGAAGAGAGAGTGAGACATAATAGAGGGGGAGATTTCGTAAACAAAAGAGGAGAAAGAAGTGTGTCGTGACTGGAAAAGAAAGAAGTTGTTATTGCATTAAGTTTTATCCAAGGTAAGAGCCCTTAACTTCTTAACTTCTGCTACATTACTTAATATTAGTGCTTATGAATATATGAGTGGAATGAATGTATGGGGTTTGTCTTGAGTTAAGCATCGTTCATCCTGTTGTTCATATATTGTTTATACCCACTACACTTATGATCGTGCTTGTCGCCCTATCACTCGTATCTTCTACCTGGACAATAAAAAACAAAGCACCAAAAGAGTTTCCATCATCATCACATGTTACTCACATTCCCGTAGGGAAACAATTACGCAAAAAAAATCACACACTCTTCGTATTCTATACACCTCTGGGGCACTCACAAGATTGCTTGTCCTCGTCACCCTTGACTCCCTACACTACAACGTTTTCCAGCCTAACACATCAACTCACCAGATTCACGCACCCACACTTGTCTTCAATTCTTGCCACACACAACACAAATCCCCCATTATCACTTTCATCACGAACCTGTACCAAAACTTCCATTAACGGACATCTATCAGCCCAACACATCAACTCATCATATTTACGCTCCCACACTTGCCTTCAATTCTTGCCACACACAACACAAATCCCCCATTATCACTTTCATCACGAACTTGCACCAAAACTGCCATTAACGGACATCCATCACCAAACGACATATTCAATTTCAGAACCATAATTTCTTTCCTTAACACCCTCCACTACCATCACACCCAACCACAAGAACAAAAACCCAACAATCCAAACTCCCAAAATCAAAACAATTGGGGGCTCGACAATAAAGCTCGGCAGCACAAATTCCAGACTTTGTGTGTCTCGCGAAAGAAGAAATTGGGATGTTTGGAGTGTCGCAGAGGCTGGTGATGCTTCTGGTAGCGTTTGGTGTCGTCATTGGTGGTTCTGACGGACCGGGAAGCTTACGATGTCGTCACCTTGGGGTTGGAGGGAGTGGCTCGTGTTTGGAAGGCAAGATGCCATTGAATAAGCGTGCACGCAGGGAAGAAAGAATGAGAAACAATGATGGGAGCGTTGCGACCGTCAACGATGGCTGGCGTCGTCAACATTGGCACAGGCCGACCATGGGTAGATGGGGGTTGGTGTCGTGCAACGTAGATGAGGAAGAAACCATATTTAGGGTTTTCATATTATGAGAGTTATTTTGGGGTTGGTTTTAAATCTGGTCTCATTAACTTTCTGCATCACCACTTTTAATATTCTCACCCTTATGTGTATTAGGTCTGTCTCCTTTGTGCACCCCTGTTTTCACCTTATACACCTCCCTATTCTGATAACTCTACACCTCTATGTATGTTGTTTGTTTGGGCCTGTTTTATTATTATTTTGTGTGTACCTGTATGTTTACTAGGCTTGCACCTCTTGTGTTATGATATATTTGTTTATGTTTACTCATTGCACCCTTGTTGTTTATGCTTTGCACTCCTTATGTCATTAGTCCCCATTTGTTGACAACACCTTACTTTTCACAGTTCACACCCCTCCTTCTAGGTTCACTTTACTTTCAGCTTTTACTCGCTGCACCCCCCACCTTTTAAAAAACACACCTCATTTACTTCATGCACCTCACACATTACTTATGCCCCCTCATGTTTGTGTTTTCCACTTTTATCCTTCTTTTCCACCTTTTTTTTAAATTTCTAAAAACCGCAAAATGCTTTAAAAATCATAAAAAATTACAAAAATAGGAAATTCAAAAAAATACCAAAAATAATTTTATTTCACTTCTAGTGTGTGTCTGGTCGTTCGCGTAGCATGACACTTATTTTCAAATAATCTTCAAATATAATATATATATATATATATATATATATATATATATATATAATTCTCAAAATATAAAAAGACATTTTCAAACAATACCTTCTTTATAGAACTACGTGATCGTTGATTCTCCACTGTGAGATACGTAGGAGCAAGGTCAGTCCTTGTCAGGTTCACCTTTACAAAATCCAAATTCATTTTCAAAGTAGTTTTCTAAATATCTCTTAAAGAACTAGTAACCCTGATTTCTCACTTTAAATGAGAATACGTAGGACCAAGGTCAACCCTTGTCGAGCCCAAAAATCAAAAACATATTTTTTTTTTCATTTTAATATTATTTGTCTCATTATTTTTTAGGAAAATTAATGTTTTGAAAACCGCATCAACTTTGCTTGTTTAAATAAGGGTACCGCCTTTGGGCGGGCGTTGTAGGATGCTAACACCTTCCCTATGCGTAATCGACTCTCGGATCCAAAAACATGATTTTTCGCATACTTGCTTTATTTTTATGGTTTTTCATAGTTTTCTAGAAATAACTATGGTGGCGACTTCAAATCTCCTTTTAAACCCGTTTGTTTTTTTGTTCGCTGTCCCGTCGTGATCCCAAGTACGATAATCAGGCTTAGGTTATCCTGATTGTAAAACCCGGGAAAAATTAAAGTAAAGGGGGACACATGAGAAAAATTAATGGCTTGATTAATATTATATGTAATGTTGAGAATATATCTATATAATTAAGTTTGCGCATTATAAGATGAAAAAGTATATGGTTTCTTGGTTGGAAATTGAATATGAGCATGCAGGTACTTGGGTTCGATACTGGCTGTTTTAGTTTTCAATTATGGCGGATGTAAAATATGTGTTTATAATTTATTCGTGCATATTATATAATGAGAAATTTATTCGTGCGCGAGTTCGAACCCTACCGTCCCATAATGTGTAATGCTAAGTTTATTTTTCCCACTCCTTAAAGCAGTGGGCCCACGAAATTCTTAAATTTATTTTCTCTCTCCTCAATTCCGTTTCCAGTACGTGATGCAGTAGCATGGTTTCAAATTCTATTTGCTTCTTTTCTTCTTTTTATTTCTTTGCTGCCACAAATAAAAACAAAACTCCATGCAACATTCTGTTTTTATTTTTAAAAATTTGTTGATGTTACATGAAGATAATAAAAGAGTGAGACTTTTATTTTATAAAATCTTAACCAACCATTTGAGAATAAAATAAGGATTTTAGGTTAAACGTTAGGGTTCTTTAGAGAGTTGGAAAAACGGGAGGAAAGGAAGAGACTGCGAAAAGTGTAAGTCCTAGAAGGATTGCTACACGAGGTAAGGGAAGCCAACCTTGCTTTCTTCTATTGTTTTCTTGTTGTTTGCTTGATGAATGAAACTTGAAAAGCATGGATGTGTAGTGTAGGGGAAGCTTTACCTTATTTCTTCTCTTTATTCTGTGTTGATTGGTGCATGGTTTCATGGTCTGCTGTTGCGCATTGTTCTGCTGGTATCTAGTGATTCATTCGTGTATGGTGGTGTGGTGTTTTATTTTCTGATTCATAAACCTATACCATTGTTGTTTCGTGCTTGCCCTGGTTTAGACGGGTTACGTGCGTGCTGCAAGCGCTCTGTGATGGCTTTCTGAATGGAGTGTTTTTGAGATTTATTGTTGGAAATTTTGGTGCAGACTATGTAATGCGTAGCATGGTATGATTCCCTTATATAAAGTTGCATGAGTTTTTCTCATGGAATTGTGGCCACTAAGATAACGGCATTCACGTAGCAGAGTTTATGGGTTCACAGGTCCTGGGTCAATTTCCCCTTTCTTCTTTTGGCTTAGCCTCTTTCCGTAAATGCTGGAGAATCAAACAATGAATACGGGTGGCACACACACAGATTTGCTTTTATTTTTCTCGTATAGTGAGCACATAAAAGTGGGTTTCTCTTTTCGTTGGGTGCAGGTCCATTATTCTTCTTTCACGTAAATGTTTTGTCTTGTGTTTAGTATCATTTAGTGTTTAGTTAATAGTTTTATTTCATCTTGCATGCGCAGTTGTGGTTTCCATTGTTGCAGGGTTGTTATTTGGCATGAATCATGCTAGTGGTTGGAGTAAAACCGCGAGGTTGGGTGTGTAATAGAGAGAGTGTGCATGTTAGATTTTAGTGAGGATTTGGTGAGGTGTGGTGCAGTGAGGTTGTAGTGAGAAAATGTTGCGAGAGAGTGAAGCAAGCGGTGAGTATTAAGTGTGAGAGTATTAAGTGTGGTTTGAGTGTGAGTGAGTGAAAAAAATTAAAGGTGCAGGTTTAACCATTGTTTTGTTTTCCAAGTGTAGGATGTGGGATTCAATATTTCATGGGTGGGTCCATACGTTTTGTCCTTTTCCTTTAAAGTTTTGGGGTGCTTTCATGTTATGAGTACAAAGTTTATTTCTCTTTCTTCCTTTTCTTACCTCTTTCACGTAAAAGTGGTGTAATAGTTTTCCTTGTTCTCAAATTTTAGCATGTTTGGTTGGTGAAGGGTGGGGTCCAGGTGTAAATATTTGTTGTATATGTTGGTGCAGTGGTGGAAACGAAACATGAATTGGTCAGATGCATGTTCAATTTGCTTTCTTTCTCTTTCTTTCTTTATAACCACTACACACATGGATGTTAATTTTCTCTTTCTTACTTTGCTTACACTTTCACGTATGCATGGGTATATTTTTGTGGTTTACGAAAGTGAGTGGTAGCATCATGAAAGGGTTTTGCAATTATTCACATGAGGTTCTTTGACTGCAGCTTTGGCATTTTAGCAAAGTGATAGTACATGCGAGAAGTTGTAGGAGTTGGTGGGGCATGTTTGTTGCTCTCTTGGTTTGGTTATATCACATGTTTATACGCTTTATAAGGGAACACATATGCTTATAAACTAATGTTTATTTATATGTTAGCGTTACTTGGTTATCTATACTTATTAGTGTGACTTTGCTTGATTTGAATTACGTCTGTTTTCATGGGTTGCATGGTTATGGAGTTAAAATGGTCGTTTGAGGATAGTTACTTGTGTGCGATGCTATGCCTGTGTTAGAATGAATGTCATTTGTTGGGTTCGTTGTATAAATGTGTTATTTGATAAGTTGATGGGTTTATGTTATGGAACTTTATTTCCCATGCATGATGCGGTGGTGAGTATTTCGTTGGCAATATGTAATTCTCATGTGTTAAATATTGGGAGTGTTTTGTCTTGTTGAGAACTCTTGGTGGAATTAAGTGTTGTGTGAGGTTTTTCGTACCTAGGAGCCCAATGAAGACTCTTTCGCCTGTGTGAAGCAGTGGAAAGGGGTCCTCTTCGCCTGTGTGAAGCAGTGGTAGAGGATTGGTTCGAGTGTTGTACCCTCTCGCCTGTGTGAAGCAGTGGGGAGGGGAAAGATGTTTTCACCTTATTTTCGGCTCGTTGCGAGTATAGTGTCCGATGTGCGATGCATCGACGTTTTTACTCATAATTCCTTGAGGGATAAGGGAGACAGTCTGGCTGCATTAAGCGGGACACATCGAACCATCTGCTATAGGAAACTAGATGTTGTTGTCAGGTGAGAGGTCGCGGAAAACCAAAGTTGATTATGATCACTATATTTGAAGATTTTAGATGAATGTGATGCTATGTTTGGCTTGGCATGATTGATTGGATTTTGATTAAGTGCTACTTGAATGTGATATTAAGTATTATTAGACATGTTTTATTTACGAATTTCTTTTACATATATATCATTGTTTATGGTTAGCTTACCCCTATTTGTTTGTTTGTATGTTTGTTGTATGTGCGATGATAGTATAACGTGTGTGTTATACGGGAGCAGATGATAATGCAAATGCTTTTGGCATGGAGTAGATCGACGAGAGGCTGGGGTAAACTCGGAAGTTTTTATAATTATTTAGTTGTTTTAAATCAGATACTAAAGTATATGTAATTTTCTTTTGTTCGTAATTGTTATTTGAATCTTTTTGACAAAGGGACATGTTGAACTATGTAATTTAAATTAAATTAAAAGTTTTTATTAAGTACATTTTCAATGTTTATTCCTTTTTCGCTAAACGCAAAAATTTTCGAACGTTCCGTGATATCCCAAAATTGGGGTGTTACATTGATAAACTGGATGTAGCTCATATATTGAGTGAACCAGTATAAAAATTAGTGTGTGAGCCACTTTCTTTTATCTTGTTCCTCTTTTAAATCTCAAGAAAACTCATTAAATCAATCTTTGTATGGTGTTCATGTACTTTAACGTAATTTGGTGGTACAACTAAGTTTGGTATATTGATTGGAACAATATCTTTCTGCAGAATTTCCCAGAATATTAGTTGGTTGGATTAATATTTCAATCTCTTAAATCATACTACATGAACAAATTAGTTTGTTGTTTCCGTTTTTCAATCGACTAAAATGTGTGGTCTTACAACTATGAACCTTTGATTTTTTGGTCAATTGAATTCAAACAGAAAGGACTTTTTACAAGATTTAATTTTGCGTATTTTTTAAATACTTAGCCAATTCAACCCCCTTCTTGGCTAAGAAAGGCATTCTAAATTCAAACTTGTGTGGTAGAATGATAACATGGCTTAAAATATATTTTGTATAAGAAGCAAAATATACATTTGTGTATCTAAATAAAATTCTAAATTTGTTCCAATTTTTTTTTTTGATTTATAATTTGTTCTAAATTTTAAGTACATGAACTTATGTTGACAACAAGTGCCCATTCACTAGCAATGTCTCCATCTGTGGTCGTATCCTAACTCGAACATGTTATAGTATTAAGATGAACAAGACAATCATTGTTAGAAGGAATTATCTCCATTTCATAAAGAAATACCACATCAGCTGCATCGTTGTTCCACTACATCACCACGTCGTTGCACCATCGTTCCACTACACCACCTGCCGTTGAACCGTGTTTCGCTACAAAAGATGTGGAGTTGGGTTTCTTATTCTCTACTAAGTCAATCATTTCGATATAATGCTTGAAATATTGTTGTATTAATTGTTCTTAAGTCTCATATGAATCTTCTATTAAATTTTATTTTAATTTTTTGTTGCAGATTGATAGTGCTTTGAGGTTGTGAAAGGAATAGTTGATGGGATGAAGAAAATTATGGAGTTAGTAGAATGTGGAAGTAGTATTTGGAAGTAGTATGTTATGTAGTTGTGAGTGGTGTGTTATATGTTTTCTTACTTATTGTCATACATAAAATGGTAGAGTACATAGGTATTTATAGACCACATCTCACTTAATGATTATTCTAGAACATTCTAACTAGAACTTGTATATAATGTTTTAGATTTTTACCTATGTAGAATGTTCTTGATTTTTTCTCCTATCTTAGGCTTTTCTACATTGTTCTATAATTTTCATTACATTTCAATACTTTTATCTTAGGATTTTCTAGATTCTTATAGAATTTGCATTACACTTTAATACTCCTCCTTGAAGCAAATTCAGTAACTCCAAGTAGAGTGCGTATTAGTTCAAACCCTTGTCTTGGTAACGCCTTTGTAAAATATCTGCAATTTAGTCTTCTGTTCTGCAGTAATTGAGTTAGATCTTCATATTTGTCTCTATTTCTCTAATGAAATGATATTTAATTGCTTTGTGTTATGTTCTACTATGATGCACTTGGTTCTTCGTCATTGCACTAGTTGATTTATTGTCACAGTTGATTATAGTAGGTCCACTTTCTTTTTCTACCATATCTTTGAATATCTTCCGAAGCCATATAACTTGACTCGTTGCTTCAATAGTAGCCACATATTTTGCTTCAGCTGTTGATTGTGCCACGGTTGCTTGCTTCTTAGTCAATTGCATTATTTTGGGTAAGTCTAAGTGGTTAATTAGGAGTCATTAGCTTATAATTAGTTTAGTTACGATTCTAGTATAGTTTTACAAAAGTAGGCTAATTAGGTGTTTTTAATGCATTCTTTAGCATAATTATTAATTAGGAGTAGCAATAGTTAGGCTTAGTTTAATATGTGAAATAGGTTCATGAATAGGTAGTATCATATTAGTTTAGTCTTAGCTTAGTTTGGAAAGCTTAGAAGTATAATTGACCTAGTATTAGTCTAGTTTTAGGAATTTTTGAATAGGTTTTGGTGTGCTTAACATCCACATGTGAGAATTTCGAGTCTTATGTAGATATGAAGGTCAAGGAAGGTTGCAAATATCCAAACAAAGCCATGGAAGAAAGTGGACCCAACCAAATTTGCTTAAAAGTGTTTACCAAAGTTTGACCAAAAGTTGACTTTTTGATTTTCAATTCCAAATGAGATGGCACCTTTTGGGAAAGCTTTGGGGTATTAAAATACACTTGTTTTGATCCTAAGATGGCTAAAAAGTTGTCTGTAAATGCATAACAATCTTAAATCCCATTTTTACATGTTTAGTTCTTTTAAGTGAGTGGTAGGCATAACATATTTTGATTTGATGTTTTCTAACTTGTTTTCTTTGTTATAGCGTAGTTAATAGTGTAGATTGAAGTTGTTGAAAGGGGGTTGAGTGAGAAAGCTGCTGCTCAGATGAAGAAGTGAAGTGGAGTTTGAACTATGCAAAGTTACCAAGTGGAAGGCCATTGGATGATTGGATTTGGAGATGCAATGCGCCAATTGCATTTATTCATCCATTGTAGCACATCATGTGGATGCTGAAATATCACCAATTACACGTAGATAACCTAAAGCAAGTTGTGCCAATCCCTAAAGAACCTACCACCTAAGTTCTAAGTTAAAGTGGAAAGTAGTGTAGGCATATAATGGTAGTTTAGTTAGTTGTAGCAACTTGTAGGACTAGTAACAGGTTTTGAATTCTGTTAACTTGGCGCCAGTTCATGGTTCAAACAACAATCACACCACAATACACCATACACACCATACACACTTCATCCACTCTCTCTCTCTCTCTTTCTCTCTCTCTTAAGCACTCCATTCCCACCACCATAGAACCAATTCTGCTACATTTTTTGTAGTGTTTGTGCACAATTTCTACCACTATGTTGATGTTTCGTGGAGCTGAACCATGAGAATTAAGTTCATATCTACTGTTCAATTCATTTGTAAGAAGTTTCTACTCAATAGATTCATGATTTCTTCTCAATTCCATCGATTATTTGACATGTTTTTTCATTTCTTTGGTTGATTAAAGCTTGTGAGTCAAGGGTGCACAGGTTGACTGATATTGATCTAAATCAAACACTGAAATTCAGTTGGAGTCTTGAATTTCACAAATGTGTGGTCATCTACATAGATATCAAATGGCTTTCGATCTATGATCAATTAGGCACGCACTAGGAACCTTGAATCACATTCTTTAAATCTACACTTTCGCGCAACTATTTCATTTGCACTCTGATTTCGAATTCTGTGATTTCATGCTGTTTGTACTCATTTCACGTTTGTATCATATTCATGCCACTATATGTAATGTTTGTTCATTGTTTATGCATCCAACCCATTGTTCATTGCATCCAATTTCATGCTCATTCATAAGTTCGTTAAAACCGTTAATTAAGGTTCATTATTTAGGAACTCGAGTTTTACTCAACATTTTTTAGTGATTCTTGTTCCTATGTTCAATAGAGATCATTCCTAGACATTTTGCATCATTACATTTTTTTTTATTCATGCATTAGAAGTTGATTTCATATGTTGTCTTTTATCATAAACACATAGATGCTCTCGGGAATTTTATAGATTTTTTATTTCTGCATTTGTGAGATTGAATTCAGTTTCAGTGGTTCATTTAGTTTTATTTAGGTGTTAAAAGCATTTTGCATCGTTAGACTAAATTTAGGAGCATTGTATTGCATATTCATACATTGGAACACATAGTTAGTTCTAGCTTTTCATCAAACACCTTAGGAGCATTGTAGTTCACTTAGGCATTTCATCAAACAATTGAATGTTCAGATTTTGCATAAGCAATTAAGTTTGTGTTAGCTTTAGTTTGAATACATTCTATTAGATTTTCTCATTTTCACTACATAAGTTCATTAAAATCACTCATTTTCCTTCGCCTATCCTTTGATTGATCCTAGGTTGATCACTATGCTATATTAAGTAGTTTTAGCAAAGAAATCAAGTTTGACTAAATCTCTAGGACACAAGAGGTTTATCAATGTCCAAGAGAATATTTCGTATCTAAAGAGGAAAGCATAGTCTAAGGTGCTTTTCATGTCATCTATTGACAATGCCCAATCACTACAGGTGTAGTCGATAGTCCTTGAGTTAGTCATGGTTTTGTACCATATTCCAAACTCCTTTGTGCCTTGTAGATATATTAAAATTAGTTTTCCTACTCCATAATGAATCTGACTTGGCTTTTGCCAGAATCTTGATAGAAGACTCGTCGCATACATAATGTTTGGTCGTATGACTGTGAGATATTAGAGACTTCCAATCAAACTCCTATAGCGTGATGCATTTACTTCTTGTGTTGCATCATCTTTTTGTAACTTCTCATTTACCGCCAATGGAGTAGCGTCATGTTTACAATCATACATCTTATACTACTTCAATAGGGCTTTAATATATTTTCTTTTGAGAGATAAATATACCTTCTTTTTTATTGTTTCACTTCTATACCGAGGAAATAGTTCATCAAGCTAAGGTCAGTCATCTCAAATGTTTTCATCATGTCTTCTTTAAATTATTTCATCATCTCCATATTGTTTTTTGAATAGATAAAATCATCGACATATAAGGAGATAATGAGTTGGTATTGACCTTAGGCCTTAATATATAGTGTTGGCTCACTCTTGGTCCTCCTAAATCATTGATCAATGAAGTATTGATCAATCTTGCTATACCATGCTCGAAGAGCTTGCTTCAAGCAATATAAGGCTTTTTTTAGTCTTAGTACTTTGCCTTCATTGCCTTTGTTAATGAAGCCTTATGGTTATTCAACATAAATCACTTCTTCAAGCTCTCCATTTAGAAAGGTTGATTTGACATCTAGTCGATATATGTTTCATCCTTTTTGTGCTACAAGGTCTATTAGAGCTCTTATTATATCTAGTTGTGCGGTTGAAGCAAATGTCTCATTATAGTCGATTCCTAGTTGTTGTGACTAGCCTTTTATGACCAATTTGGCCTTCTACTTTTGTATAGTTCCATCAAGATTGAGCTTTATTTTATACACCCATTTCACTCCAATGATTTCTTTTCTCTAAGGATAGTTTACGAGCTCCTAAGTGTTATTCTTCTCAATCATTTTAGCATCTTCCATAGCCTTGGCTCATACTTCTTGCTTTCATGCTTCTTTATACTAGTTAGGCTCAATCATGTACATATTTCAAGCTTCGTATATGTCTACTAAAGATCTTACTCGTCTTAGAGTGGACTCTAGTGAAGAATCTACTAGTTGTTGTTGTTGTTGTGGAGGGGGAGAAAGCGTAGTTGAAGCTTCTGTCTCTTCTTGAGTTTCTTCTTTAGATTGTTGCATTGGAACTAAATTGTTGCTTTTAACAACTTTTTCTTTTTCTAAATTCCATGAAGCACTTTCATCAACTTCAACATCTCGACTAATGATGAGCTTTTTTTTGTCAGTTGTAAACTCGATAGCCTTTTGATTGTGTTTTATATCCCAAGAATATTCCTCATATAGTCTTGTCTTCAAGCTCGTGCCTACTTTGAACAGGAACATGTATGTAATAGATAAATCTAAATCATCGTAGGGATTTTGTCTTAGACTGCCTTAGTTGCACATTTGTTTAGAATGTAAACTATACTATAGACTACTTCAGCTTAAAAGGTGTTAGGCATACTTAGTGCTATTGATCTTGCCATCTCCATGATAGTGCGATTCTTTCTGACACACTATTTTGTTGTGGAGTATATGCGACTGCAAGTTGTCTCTCTATGCCTTCATCTTCACAGAATTTGTCAAACTCGCGAGATGTGTATTCCTTTCCACAATCACTTCTAAATACTTTTATTTGTTTTTCACTTTGCTTCTCGATAAGGGCTTTGAATTTCTTGAATGTTCCAAAGACTTCTAACTTTACCTTTAAGAAATAGACCTATGTCATGCTAGAGAAGTCATCAATGAAGAGGATGAAATACCTATTGTTGTGATATGAAGGCGTCCTCATTGGTCCGCAAACATCAGTACAAATAAACTCTAGTAAATCTTTTGCTCTCCATGTTTTGCCTGTTGAGAATAGTAATCAATGTTGTTTATTGAGGAGACATCCTTTACATGATTCATTATTCTCCTACAAGCATGGAAGATCTATCATCATGTTTTTCTAATATAGAATCTTTAGGGCACATGTATTGAAGTGGCCAATTAAAATTATTTTCCAATTACATTTTATTTTAAATCAATTAAAACTATTAAAATTTTATTTTAACTAAATAAATTTGATTTATTATTAAGTTTAACTAATTAGATTTTATTTTATATTAATTTTTATCATAAGGATAAATTGTAATCTAACATTTTAATCTAATTAAACATTTTATCTATCTATCACGTCAATCAAATATTTTTCAAACTTTTATAGAATTTACCTTCAAATCATGTGTGATTCACTTTGTATATATTGCACTCTAGAACTTGTGGATACTCTTGTCAATGTTAATTGCTTAAGCATACTTGGAACTTGATATAAGCCATCTTTGGATCTCAGCCACAAACCAAATATAACCAACTTGCACATCTATACACCATTGAACCCAAATTTGAACCTTTTACCCATTCTTAAATATACTAACATGTTGAACGACCCTGACCAAAGAGAAAAACAAAAAAATACCCTTTCAAGAGCAGTGAAAACAGTGAGCTAAAGTGAGAAAGGATATGTGACTCAAGTCTAGGGGTGCTAAGGTGTTTCAAAGTGGAAATATGATGTGTAGAAGTTGTAATAGCAAACAAAAGCAAAAGAAAAAGATAGGTGTTAGAAATTGTGAAAAGAGAAAAAAATACATGGTAAGAGAAAGTGAAAATCTAGAAAAGGAAAGCAATGAAGCTAGTGATGATGGTGTGATGTTAAAGGCCAAACCAGACTTGAGTCACAAGCCTAGATCACCACTACTTCACTATTCTTAGACTCAAAACTCAAAACTCTGCAACCATATTTTGTCCCACCCTTAGCTTGGCCATATTACAAGCTTAATTTTGAAGACCTATTGATTCTAAGAATGTTCAAGGCAAATTGGTTGATGTTAAAGGGTTTACAAGCCTATGGAAGTGTAGTTCTTTATCAAGTGCAGAGTGTAAACACTAGAACTTGAGAATTTAATAGTGACTGAGTGTATACACTTTCTGGTGAGGTCCAGACTTTTCTACACAAGTGAATAACGTGTTCATAGTTGAATTACAATAAATTGGGTTGTATTTGACTGGTTAGGATGCCTTGATCTCATTTTAGTTTGTTGTGCATATATATATATATATATATATATATATATATATATATATATATATATATATATGTGTGTGTGTGTGTGTGTGTGTGTGAGTGTGTGTGTGTGTGCGCGCGCGTG
>Ga0214542_1001543_pt1 | contig 47370 bp, 28 predicted proteins | sample CNSS1metaG_FD_160096 | JGI IMG/M metagenome (GOLD analysis project Ga0214542, IMG submission 160096) | Root nodule microbial communities from cowpea collected in UCLA plant growth center, Los Angeles, California, USA - CNSS1 | ecosystem: Host-associated > Plants > Roots > Nodule | place: USA... | reverse complement strand
ATATGCCAAATCAAGTTCTAAATTAAAAGGGGGCACTAGCTAGTGGAGTACGTAGATATCAATTTTGGTTTTGTTTCCCTTTTTCTTAGTGATCACTTTGTTATTGATTTTTAGACACTAGCTAGGCCAATTTTTGTTATCTCTTTCAAATGTTGTCATTTCTTCTACTTGTTATCCTTGCATTGGTTTCATGGCTACATACATTCTCATTTATTCTACTTTTAAGAGTCTAGCATATTTCTTATGAGTTAGTTTCATTAATTCATCACTTTACAAATGCATTCGTTTTAATTTCTTTGTCTATCTTTTATGCTTTTAAAAATCTCCCAAAAACATGTATTTAGCATTCAATCCACTCATTACATTGACTCCATCCTTGGACTGACCTGAGTTGATCCTTATACTGCATTAGTAAAGGGTGATTAATTCAGTTTGTTTGGGACAGTTTAGGCGACAAAAAGTTGTCTACCACTGGTTCAGTTTTAGCATCGTGGTGTGCCTTGGTTTTGTAAAGAATTATGTTTTAAACTCTAGAACTGCGCTGTTATACTATCTGTATGTGACGCTTCCTTTAATTTCGTTCATTCAATTAAATGGGTCGTTACACTTTTCATCCAACATATTCAAACACAAAAGTTATTTCATATAACGGATTATAATAGTAATAATTGATTATATATTGTAATTAAAAATTCAAATAATACATTTCCATAATTAGATTACTTTCATGATCTAATTATGTTACTATAATAATCTTATTAATCCAAACCGCATGGTATTTTTTAAATATTCTTTAATTTTAAAATGAACAAAAAAAGTTATGATAAAGTATTATAGGTAACATTAATTGCCTTGTAACAGAGACTAAATAGATCATATCACAATTAAATCATGGTGTTTAAATAGTTATATTATTAAGTAAAAAGAATTGTATCCTAACTCGATTCTTGATGAACAATTATTTAGTTAGAAAAAATGTCTATAATAAATAAACAGGAAGACTGACTGAAGTTACAAAATTATTGTAAGAGAGATATTACTAATACAGAAAAAACTTACTTTACTTTTTCTTTATCATGAAATGATCTTTTTTTTCTGTAAGTAGAGTATTAGAACTATTTCAACCTGTATACATGAAAGAAAAAACCTATAAAATTACTTTGATCAAGAAAAAGTTATTTATGTAAAAGATTGAAAATTACACAACAAATTACAGTTTATTAAAAATAATTTTTAAATAGTATATAAGTATCATATATATGAAATAATTTCATTCCTACAGGGTAGAATATGTACGAGATAAAGTTTGTTGTTCCAATGGAATGCTTTATTGTGTGCATAATATTAGAATTCAAGACTTTATTTGAAAGGAGTTAAATATGTAAATCACATAAAATAACCATTAGTTAACTAATAGTGTCTTTTTAATGAAATATATATTAACATTAGATTGTAACTCTTTTAGATTTTGGTATACCTTTAGAGATTGACTTATTAATCAACATGCTCTACATCGGTGTGTATTACGTAGGTTACCATTTTGTACTAATATTAATATTAAAATGCGTATTTTTCCTTGGATTGATATATACAATCTCAGTACATTTGGAGTATTAGCAAAGATTAAACAATTCTGTAAGAGAGTTTCAAATTATTATAACAATACTAAAATTCTTAGATATAGTATATTAGTGAATTTATTTTTCTGAAGTTTGATTATAGAGATCTTTTTGGAAATGTTATACAATTTTGAAGACAACATAGTGGCATTCCTCATTCCTGTCAATAAATGTATATAGCATGCAGTTTTCTTTTCGTGCATGAATAATGATATAAACTTACAAGTAGATTTGAAAGAGTAAACCGAACTTTATAATATAGTCCATAGCTAAGATAAAATAGAGTATGCAATGAAAATGTAGAATAATTAGGATTTTATTGAATTACAACTGATCATATACGATAAAGTTATTAACTTTTATAATAATTACTTTATATATAAGAAATACTCAGTGATTTTTTTTTATAAAATAACAGTGTAAAAGTATTATAACCATCAAAAGCATGATTATTAAACTTCTTTACCTAAATTCCAAATACTCATTGAAAAATAAGAATTTTTGTTGGCATGACAAGGTATTCTTAATAGTTAACACAACTTCAATAAACTATATTTGAAGATGACAAGTTCACGTGATGGCAACAGATCAAACTCAATATGTTGTCAAGTAAGGACGGCAAGAGTTGTTAATACGTTCCTATTGAATGGGAGAACTTGCATTTGAAATAGATGACACCAAGTTATACATGGTAGTACGAAACAGCACAATAACAGCATTTTTGTAGTTTCTTTTCAATAGAAATTGTATTTGAAGTTGACTCATGACTAAGACAATGAAATAACATTCATACCATGATCAGATAAATTATTTATAGATGTAAAAAAGAAAAATAGAATGCTGTTAAATTAATATGATTTTCTACTAATTAGTTTTGCAAAAATAACTTCTAAACTTTAATGACCCACACAATTCTAATTAATATATAATCATTACATACAAATTTGATGTTAATGATTTAAAATAACTAAATCAATAAAACATCTTACATCTCCTTTTATTAATATTAATAATCAAGGCATTTTAAAATGAAAGTAAAGTTTAGATATATTACACTGAAACTTATCCATATAAGTCAACTCTAATAGCTTGTTATGAAAAACCTACTTCAATTTTCACTATAAAAAAAAATATCAAGTTTGATAATGACAAATCAAAAGCAAAAATATTTTTAAATCACATTTAATTATAAGTAAAACATTATTTTGTGTGTTTTAAGTTGGAACTTTTGCATTTCATTTCTTATAAAAACTTATTTTTAAAGTAAAAAATATTAAATATATAATATGATAAAAAAAATAATGTTTTACAAAAGTAAATGATCTGAAATAAAAAATATCAAACACTCGTCAAATGACCAAATAAAGTTTGCTATCCTGTGAAAGAAAAGATACACCAAGAGTAAATTCGATTGCTTTTAGAGCTTTACCTAACTTCCATACGCCCCCACTTAAATAAACAACAAAATCATACACGACAGTCACAAAAATCTCTATTCTTCATATTATTCTCTCTAATGCACACACAAGAAGTTAGTTAGTCATGCAATAAGAGAATGATATAGAATGATAGATACATACGTAGATATTACCATTACTAAAATATATGCATATATATATTTACCAAGATTATTCTTAGTCGCAAGGTCTTGTAGCGACAACATAGTTTGCACACACTTCTTCACCTAATATAGCTGTAGTTCTACAAGACATAGATAGCACAAAGCACAACACTTTTCAGTAGCACTTTGCATGTTTAATTCCCATACGTTTCTACTTTTCAGCCCTCCCAACTCCCAAGAGAAGACTAACCAAAGAGTAAGAAGCACCATATCCCAATCCCAATCCCATTTCCAACCTTCTTCTCTTCACTCACCTATCAACTCAATTATTTTCTTCTGTCAACAACATATATCTTCTCTTCTCCCACATCTTGATTGAGATCATTATAAACGACAAATATCCTTCTCCAACTATTTTAAATAAGGGTGTTTCCTAAAAACCCTTTATCCTGCCAAATTTTTAACATTTTTCTTTAAACAGTAGTAGCAGTAAACACTGGAATAATACCTAACCAAACAGGTCCTTTTGCAGAGAGGAGGCTTCCACTCAATTCACAGAACTGGAGCTACCAAGTTATGTAAAGGTGTGTGTGTATATATAAAAGGATACATATGTAAATAAGGTCGAGTTTGCGTCTCTGATTTTTCTTTTTTCTTTTTTTTTTTCTTTTTTCAGAGACCCAAACTCAGCGCAGCTTTCACGTCTAGCCTCCATGCAAACCCCCCACAGTCCAATCTCCAAACATCACACGGCACCATCTTCGTGCACTTCTCGTTCCGCCACGTGTACTGCAATCTCACCCCGCAGGTGAACGCCGGGTGAGAATAGCACCACCAGGCAGCACTAGCGCTATCCTTCACCTTCAACCACACCACGATATCCTCGCTCGCCACCATCCTCTTGTACGCCTCATTCACCCACCGCACCCTCAAGCTTCCGTCGCACACAAACCCTGGACACGTGTCACTCTCTAAGGTCCTCACCTTCTCCGCGTCCGTACAACCTAACCCTCCTCCTCCATCTCCCATGCACGTGCTTATCACGCTCTCCACCGTCACCCACGACTCCGCCACCTTCCCCGCCGCAACAAGATCTGAACCCTTGCCTCCCCTCCTTTCCTCCGCCGTCGCACACGGCGCCTTCGGATTCCGATTCTGCACGATCTGAATCTTCTCCACCGTTAGGTCAAGATCGACGTTCTTACACCACGAATCTCCGGCCGCCGAGTTTCCTCCCGGCGCTTCCTTCTCCGGCATCAACTGCAACGTCACAACCGCTACGTCCGACGACTTATCGATGTCGTTACCGTTACCGTTATTACTACTATTCTTTCTCACGTATCCACTGTTTCTCCGAATCCTAACGTACTTCCTTTTCGGTCTCTTCCCGAGGACTGACACCTGGCTACTCTGGCTTACCTCTCCTCCGCCGCCTGCGACGGCGGCCGAGGAACTTCCGGCCACTGGCTTGGGCGCGATCGGGCGGAAGCGGAGCATTATTCTGTTGACGTGAGAAGCGGCGTTGGCGTCTGAACAGGCGGCCACGCTCCAGACATCTCCACCGTCCATCACGGTCACGGAGGGAGGAAACAAGAGGTAGCGATAGCGAGAGCTAGATCTTTGTTTCTCTCTCTCTTGGTTTCTCTCTCTAGCTATTGTTTTGGGTTCGGTGCTGAGAGATGGAGCGGAAGCGATAATGATAACGGCAGCACGGTGGCTGGGTGAGCGAGCGCCACGTGTCTAGGTTAACTGGGGAACAGAAAATGAAGGTGATTGGAGCAAATTTAGTATGTTACTTATCTCCTTTCAAGAGGACAAATGCTACCTAGAGCCATAAATATATTAACTAATAATTAAAATGTTTATATCATAAAAAAGTATTTATTAATTTGTGAGAAGGTATTTTAAAAGATAAAAAATGTTATAAGTTGGAAAGAAAAGGTAATAATGTGGATAGTAAATGTTTGAGTTAAGAAGAGTAAAAAAAGATTTAATTTGAAATGTTGGATAGTGAAATAGGAGAAGGTTTGGGGTGGGAAAAGTGGCGTATCTGGGAGGCGTAGATGGGGGCGTTGTGATTGGTCCCACGGCGATGGCGAGGAGCCAATGAGGGAGGAGAGGGTGTGCAGCACTCCTGGAAAGAGAGGGGGGTACGTGGCCTCTTTGCAGGGAGCAGCACACCACAATATTCTCGTCTTCGATGTGCAAATCACTTTTCTGTCACATCACCACCACACGTGCACCCTTTCTATTTGCCAACAACAACCATTACTCTCTCCCACTTTATCTTTTCTTTCAACCAACATACTCTTTTTCTATTCAAATTTATTATTTCTTCTAATTCAAAATATCCTTTTATTATTATTATTATTATTATTATTATTATTATTATTACTAATTAATTATTTTAAATTATCATTCACCATTTCAAATACAACTCAATATAAAAAAATCAGCTGTCTTCTTATATTTTATTTATTATTTTTATAAATCAGTTATTTTATAAAGAAGACAATTATAACTTAATAAATAAACTATTGATTAAAAATGTAAAATGTGAAATGTAAAAATCGATTAAAGGAGAAGAAAATTGAAGGCAGTGCTTGATTTCTGAGTGAAAATAAAAATGGAAGCTAGAAATCAAGCAAAGATCTTTGATATCTCAGTAAAATCTATGTTAGAACTAACAAAACCAGAAGAAAAAAAAAAAGTTTCGGACAAATTAGAACTTTGACGCATCATGGATACACTAAAATTGGCAATCATATACAAGAGCTAGAAATCGAGCAGCTATATATAGACATCTAGAATGGTATTTGGTGTGAGTAACTTATTATTGCACAAAATATCTATAAAAGTTCTCTAAAATTATATGTCTAATAACTAATGAGAATGCACCATCTTTTTTAACTTCTAGTTTAATTCATCTTTTTCATATTAATCATCTTTTAGTGACATTTAGATTACGTTTTGCTTTCTATCATACTTCTGCATCTCTTTTCATTGATTTAAGTTGTTTACATTATAACTACGTAATATTGCTTTGTTTTTAACTACTTTAAATTGATTTACATTATTTTACATTAAGTTACTTTGTTTTACATTAATTTGCTTTTCCTCTGTTTAATCTTATACTTCTATAAACATGATCAGCCGTTCCATTCTAAATTACACGATTTTCTTTAAAAATTTAAAAAATAATAAAATTGATTACACATCATTTACAGTTTTTAATAGTATAAAAATATTTATCAAATAATAAGGAGTTAAACACTTGTTTTGATAGTATTATTTTAAATCTATAAAATTTTAAAGAAGATTAATATAGAAAGTTGTAGAAAATGATTAGGTTAAATAAAAAAGATATTCTCATTTATATTTATCTTTTTAATTAAGATTTATATAAAATATATTTTCACGAAAAACAGTAAGAATATGAAGTTGGGTGAAAGGATTAGCTACTTATGAAGTTTTTAAATCAAAAAGACGGATAGATATATGTAAAATTCATATGAGAACTTCAAATAAGTTAATGCATTTTATAAAGTTAGAGGGAAACTCCAGTAAAGGTCAAGAAGTTGATTATAGCCTTTCTTGTACATTCTTAGATTGTTTAACAAATGTTATCTTTGCAAAGTAAAACTAATAAATGATTATAGTCAATTTTTACGTTAAGTCTAATTCTATTATAGTTAACACGTTTTAAATAATCGAAAGTTGCTTACAAACATTATTCTTGATTATATAGAGCCTAAAAACCATTTATAATTATCATTTAATCACCTCCAAAGATTAATAAACCAAATAGTTTTCGTATGCATTTGGCTAGTTGGAAAACAAGTAAATCTCAAAAAAGGTATATAGATGACTACCTCAATAACTCATAGTAAAAGTACAACTCTTTATATTTAAGAGCATAGTAATTCAAGGAACACAATTCAATTCTGACTTAGTCTACCTACACTAGTCCAAACCACATTTAACTACGAACAGTAGGCTACGATCATAAGAAAAACATGGAATATGAAAACACTGTGACATTTTTCAATTACTTGCAAGGTATAGGTTCCAGTTTAGATAAAAGCATAGCTTATACTCTAGTAGTCAGAGTATAGGTTACGGTTCCTTAGAGAATCGTAGCTTATATAGTCTGGTTACTAGAGTATACGCTACGATTTTACAAAGAATTGTAGCCTATACCCCCTAAATAGGATAGATTTTGGGAAACTTTTACTTATCTGTGAGTATCCTGTTGAATCCCCGCTGCTGTGAACATGTTTTTTTTTCTCCTCCTCCTCCTAAAACAGGCTTTCTCTCCCATTCCTTCCTTCTCCCTTGCTTGGTTTGGGGTTCGTTTCTCCCTTCATTCTCTTTTTTATTGTTTGCTTAATATATTGAATTAATTATATTTTTTTAATTGATTTATTGTATGCTTAAACTTAGTTTGTTTGGAATTGTTGTTGCATTGAGTGAGCCTTAGTTTTCAGTTTGAGATTCAATACAAAAATTATATAATACCTCCTATCTTTTGAAAAATATTGTATTTTTTTAAAATTAATATGAGAGGAGGCACAAATAATAATTTATATGTATTGAATCTTGAATTGTTCGGTTGGACAATTTAAGATGATTAATCCCTTTTTTAAGTTTATTAGTACATATATATTTTTTAATGTATATCTTAAACTTAATGAATATTTGTTAAATTTATTTTGTATTGATCTTCGAGTGCATATTTGATTGTAATTGATAACCACTTTCATTTTGTGTAACCTGAAAACCAATGTGAAATATCGGAAAAAATTTGTAAAATTTAAGAAATGTTGTTTACAATTGATATGTATTAATGAAAAAAGTAAATCTTCTTGATGGGATAAGGTCACACCAATACCATAGTAGGGGATCAATCATTTAGAGAATATTGACATTCTTCATATACAATTCCAATACATATATGTATAGATCGAGATTTGACTAATTCATCATGCATCAGTATTGAGTATGAGAGAGGAGTAGAAGAACTTATACAATTTGCGCAACGTAATGAGGGTAGGAGTGGCGATGAAGTCAAGTTTAGTTATCCTTATGCCAACTGTTTGAATGGGGGAAGGTTGAGTGCAACCAAAATTAAGGAACACCTTTTATGTGATGGTTTCCTTTGAAGTTATACAAGTTGGACATGGCACGAAAAATTAATAGACTTTACAATCATCTCTCGAGAGCGGTTCGAGGAAGACTAATTCAAGGATATGATTTGCAATGTTGGTGCAAAAGCTTTTGCTTAAGCGCATGTGTACAACATGACGTCCACCAATGTAGAGACTCCTTTGTATGTTAGATCAATCAAGTTTACACTATTAGAATAAAAGTGGATGTTAAACAAAGCCACGAGGGGGATGAATTGGTTTAAAGTTACAGTTTCAACTTTGTAAAACTTTTCAGCTATTTAAAACTTGTACTTAATCAATCTTATGTTTATATCAAACTATAGTAGTGAATATTAGAGTTTTAATCTTATAGAAAGTGTGTAAAATTATTTTTTCTCAAAAATAACATAATAAAGAGAATATGGAAAAAAGAAAGTCATACACGAATTTTATACTAGTTTTATCAAAGTATATACTACATCCAATCATCACTAATTACTATCTTGAATTTGATATTACAACCACTAATCACAAGTGAAACATACAATATTAGAATCAAGATAAAAACACACTTCTCTGCAAAAGCTCACAGAGAATAATAAACCACCTCTCTTGGAATCACAAGATATGAAACTCATCTCACTTGAATAACCATAAGGGATTAAGACACCTTCCCTTGAAATACCACAAGGAATGAAAACATAACTCTCCTGAAAACCACAAGAGATGAAAAACATTTCCCTTAATAAACTTAAAAGGAAGAACCAAGTTTTAAACACTAGCAGTAACATCACCTTATCACTCATGAACATTCTTGATGAAACTTAAAAGCCACTCTTTCAAAACCTAGTTTAACCAAATCTTATAACAAAGCTAATTTTTGCAATTTAACTTTTGTGTGTTCAAAACAAGAGCTCTGTTCAATTTATAGAAGGAAAATACACTTTGGCCCATTTTAGAAAAACCCCATTTCAAAATTAGGTTACCATAATCTATTATCACTTAGAAAAATTGTATATTCTAGAGAGTTTCAAGTTCAGAAAATAATTTGACTCTATGATAATCAATTATTGACAGAGATAATCGATTATTCTAGTGAAACAACATTTCATACAAGAATTTTAAGAGGCATAACTGTATTTATGGGGTAGGTGTGTTGCATATATCTTCCACTCATTATTTAAACTTTATCTTACACTTAATACAAAAAACATATTTCCATGACTCCAAACATAATTTTCTACAAGACTTTAAGACACATTTAGCATTACAAGTATTTTTCAGAAATTAATTTGGTGTGTTCCAAACATAGAGTTTTATTCAATTTATAGATGGAAAATTCGCTTTGGCCCATTTTAGAAAAAGCCCATTTCAAAATTGAGTCAGCACAATCGATTATCACTTAGAATAATCAATTATTCCAAAGAGTTTCAAGTTCAAAAAACAATTTTGCTCTGTTATATCAATTATTTATGGAGATAATTGATTATTCTAGTGGGGCAACATTTTTTACAAGAATTTTGAGAGTTATCGGAGTATTTATGAGGTAGATGCACTGCGTCTATCTCCCACTCATTATTTAAACTCTACATTACACTTAATTAAGACAAGACAAAATATATATTTCCAAGACTCCAAACACAATTTTCAATAAAACTTCAAGATACATTTAACATTCCAAGTATTTCTTAAGAACTTAATCTCTTTTTTCATAATTTATCATCATCATCAAAACTTCCTCTTCATGATTTAATGTTGAACAACCATCTTATCTTCAATCAACAACCTCCCCCTTTTTTATCATGATAAAAAAAAATCTTGAAGTCCTTTCGCAATTTTCTACACTTAGAATTCTTCTTTAAGACATAGTTAAGCATATAACAAGATAAACCATAAGCATTTAGAAGTTAACTCAAAGTGTTGATTAATCACAAATGTGATAAATGCCCAATTTAAGTGAAAATTAATATGATTCTTGGCATTTATCTAGCTTTGATTATTTATAATCTTATGTTGACGCGTCTGAGTGGTAGAAATTATGCTGAAGCACAAAGGGCAAACCCTCATGAAGAGGAAATTTCAGGCACTAAACCCTGAGCCATGGGAACCCCTTCTAGGAGAAGTTACATGAAGAGCTTACTGTTAGAGCATGAGGCAAGGATGCAAAAGAAACCCACATGGAAGGGAAACCTCTGTTGTTGAGCCACAAGTGTGTAGTTGAGCATCGCCCTAGACAGTTGATAAAAACAGAGTTGCACCTCTATTTTAGAGAGCTTTTTGTATATCTTTTTAAAGAGAGAAGTTTGGTTACTTCAGGAGCTTTGTAAAGTTTCTTCTTCATATTCATTATATATCATTTGAGAGCATAAAAGACCTATGGTTACTTCTTGTTATGTATTGCTTACAACCATCATGAGGAGTTAAACTCTTTTTTGTTGAGGTTTGATGTTACTCTTTGAACTCTCTTGTACTGGTACTATTTTATTAATCTAAGTATGCTTTTATTTACATGTTTATCAATTGGTTGTGCTTATTGTTGGATGAATTGATCACTCATCTTATTTCACTAGCTTGGGATTGAGTGAGAACTTGTTTTAAGTTATGGTTCAACTGATTCTTCTCAAGCTTTAAGAAGTTGGGAGTAGATTTAAAGCTCTAACTAGTTATAGAGTCCTGAACTTAAAGTAAGTGATTCATTCAAATAGTCACTGAGGAATCATACTGGAGTTTGATAATCTTAGGCTCTAGATGCACAAAATGCATCTAGATTAATTAAAATTGGATTTCTACAAGAGAGATAAGTGGTGAAATCTAATCATAACATGTCTTTATCATATTGAAATCAACCCTTTTATTTAAAATATGTTTTACTTCATTTTATACAAATCTAGCACTATTTTATTCAAATCAAACAGATTCTAAATATTGTGATTTTTTTTAAATCCATGTGGATACAACAATTGTTGTACTACAACTACCTAGTATATTTGCTGGAGAATTGGTCATGTTGGAGCATCAATAAAATGCTTCTTGAATTTTCTCTCCCTTTTTGTTAAGAATAAAAAAAAAGAATTATGAAGGACTAAGATGACCTTATTTTAAAATAATTTTCAAAGAACAAATACTCCCCATGAATCAAATACTCCCTTTTACTTAGAATGACTTCAGTGAAATAACAAATTTTATTTAATACTTGGAAAGGGGTACAAACAGGAAAGTTATTCACTATTAGTGTCTCCAATATGATATGACTTGAGTCTTGAATGTTGAGATTGTAATCCATCCTTTCCTAAATATCATCTAGAAGAGATGTTGGGAGAGCTTAAGTAGTAGAGGTAGTAGGCTCTTAAGGTTGCTCTTCTTCTTCTTCTTCTTCTATAAGCTTAATATCTCTTTCTTTTCTCTTTTTTGTTACTTACGTATTTTACATTTTTCTCATACTCATTATCTTTATGTTCTTCTTCACCTTGGTCTTTGTATTTATAGACATGTAGAGAATATGACCATTTAGTCTTTTTACTTCTCAATCTTCTATTACTTCTCTATATTTCTGGTTCTCTTTGTATCTTCTTCTTTTTAAGGAAAGTTCTAATTTAATCCTTAATGCCTTTGTGCTCACCTTTTTGTGATTTGCTTTATCTTTCCTTTTCTTAAGTTGCTTCTTTAATCTATCCATCTTAAATCTTTAACGTAAATGACCGTTGTAGCATAGTGATATTTGATTGGTATAATCTTCATGATATTCTTCAATCTTATTCTCTTGTTGATTCTTTCTCTTTCCTTTTTTTAGTATCTTCTCGATGAATATTTATTTTGTTGTTTCCATTCATGTATTTCTTTCTTCTTTGATATCTTTAGAATATTTGATTATTTGTAACCATTGAATAATGGAATTGATCACTAAATAATCATCTTTCCATTCAACATTTTCTTGATATGATTTTTTAATGTATGCTTCATATTTATAGTGTTTTTTCATTAATGTATAGTGTTTTATTATCATCAAAACTACTTTGACCTTTCGTCTAGAGGGATATTTTGTATGTATTATCTCAACATATATAAGCTGACAGTTGTTGTTCTTAACTTCTGTCCATTAAGAATCAGTTGGAAGATTATAACATATATAAGAGTAACATTCCTATTCTAAGTGATATTAACGTTGTTATTAGTTTCTCTAATATCCTTATGAAACTTCTTGTAAAAGAAATGTTTTTTTTAGAACCTTATGGACATGACTTTTGTGGAAGAGTGATTTATTTACAGAGTGCAATGCATTAGACAATATATCTCATTCACATTAGACAATTTATGATTTGCATTGATTAGACGATTTCTTATTAGTACTTATTAGACAACTCGTCATTTGTAACCATTAGATGACTAATGCATCATGTTTTAATTTATTTTAAACAAAAATTATGTGCTAAGCTATAATTTTACCATTTTCTTTAAACCTATACATTACCAATAAAACTTTCCATCATCATCAAAACATAAGAAATATTCTTTGAAAATAAGAAACGCCAAAAAGCTTCCAAAACCCTTTCACCTTCCATAATCTTTCACTATGGTTATTCCAACCTACTAGATTGCCTCAATTCAAGATATCACATCCAATGACTACACTTTCCTTATAGAGCATCCACTCAATCTTGTTGAGCTTGATGGATGTGTCTTGGAGATAAGCGAGGGTTTGGAGAAATGTGGGATTCAAAGTTTCTTAACTAAACTGCAAACACTATACTCATAATTGGTGAGGAAGTTTCCAAGCAATGTCAAAGTATAAGAGAAGCACATTGTTTCATTTTTTGTTCTTGGTTCTAAATTCATGTTGAAAAAAGTAGCTACTTCTAGAAAGGTCAAGAAATGTCACTATTCTAATTAGGAGTTTGCATATATTGATACTAGAATGCTTTAGAAGATATTTAAAGTAGAAAATTTCTCTGAAAAGGTAGTTGGTCAGAAAGTGGAAAGCTAAGATTTGGCAAGAAGTTTCAAACAAGACTCTACTTCCCAAAGCATGGCTCCAAATATCACATAAGTGAGTATGGAAGATATTTCATCTACCAATTGTTGGTAGGTATTCCTTTCAATCTGCATCATTTGTTATTTCTGAATCTAATAAGGATCTTGAAGAACTTCTAATGAGTCCATCTTCAAACATCTAAGCAAGGAGCATACAATGGAGGAGCCCATGTAAGAAGGAATTCATAGAAGTAATGTAGAAAGGAGAAGATATGGTTCGATGATGGTGTATGAAGAAGGCTCTCAAGTGATGTTAGGCAAACACTCAAGGAAGGAGGCTAAAGGAAGCCACTAAGGGGAACTCTAGCCTAAGTTTATTCGCAAAAAGAGAAGTGTCTAGAGTTATCTCAACACAATTTCTCTACTATATAATGATTTTACAATACCTAAGAGGGTCTATTAAAGCGGAAAAGGATAGTTAAGTGTCTCCAAAAAATGGAAGGGAAAAGTGGTCTAGAATGTTGTATTTGGATCAAAAAAGAGTGCATGCACAAAGTGTGACTAGCCACCTAAGCAGGTCACATGCTTCATGCTTATAAGTGCAAAAGGAGGGTGGTAACCCTAGCTTGCTCTCCAAGCCAGAGCACCAAACTAGGGTTTAAACACTAGAAATGCATCTCCTCTTATCAAGCCCAACTTCTTCTAGGCCCAAAACACATTCTAAGCCCAAAACCCATCAAGGCCCAAATACATGGCTCAAAGAAAACCATATACAAAGCCCAAAATTAAACCCTGGTCTAATATATTTAAATGTTAGCCCAAAAGATAAGATCTTGGGCTCCCTTAGTAGTTGAGACCCATTCTTGTCTAAAGTTGGCCAAGGTTGGGGCATTTGTCATCATCCCTCCGTCTTGCGAAGGATCTGTCCTCAAATCTCCTTGATTCTTTATGAGATCAACCATTATTATTGGTCTTGTTGTGTCTTCCTCCTTCAGGTTCAAAGAACATCCTACAACAAACACCAAACAACAAATTAAGTGTTATATTGATAAAAATTCAAAGAATGTAGATCCACATGTTCATACACCTTATATCAAATGAATGATAAAGGTATTTACTTTTAGGAGCTTTTTCATTTAGGTCTTTGTTTGCCTTATGTTGAATCCATATAATTATGAAGATATTTCCTTTTTCAATATAAGGTTTATTTTGGTCTTGCTTCTTTTCTTTAGAGGAAGAAGTAAGACTATCCTTATTTTCCTATAATTCTTTGGCCTTTAAAATGATGACTATTTTGCTAGGGCATTCATAAATCTTATATTTTATACCTAAACAATTGGAACTAGTATACATGTAGGTAGAATTTTCTCTTTCTTCTTTTTGTTTTATTTTCTCTTTATCTATTTAATTTTTCATTTGTGTTTGATCCTCTACCACTTAGGTCAATGTTAAGGGATGAAGCAAAAACTTTTTATCCTTGTGTGTGAAGGTTATTTTGTTTTTGTTGGTGAAGCCATTATGCATAGATTTCTTGTCAAATTGTCATGGCCTTCCCAATAAAATATGGCAAGCTTTCATAGGGACTCATCACAAAACACAATCTTTATATTTCCCAATGGAAAACTTAACCTTCACTTGTTCATTTAGAGTCATATCCCCATCTTCATTAAGCCAATGAAGTTTATAAGGTTTAGGATGAGGTATAGCAGTCAATGCCAACTTATTGACCAACCTAGTACTACAATAGTTGCAATAGGACCCAATGTCTATAATGAGAGAACATGCATTTTCTTGAATTTCACATCTTATATGAAAGATGTTCTCTATTTATGACAATTGTTGTGGACTAGGTTTATTACTGAGAATCCTTCTAATTATAAGAAGGTCCTCATCATAAAGATAAGTATCCTCACCTTTATTATCACATTAATCCTCATTATCATTAGAACTTTTTTCATCTATGCTACTATAGATGTCCATGCCCCATAAGATCATGGTTTTTTTGGTCGGACATTGTGATGCAATATGACCTCTACTAAGACCTTTGAAACACTTGATGCCACTAGTGTGAGTGTGTGATGATGACCTTTCCCTTGGTTTTTCTTTCTCTTTTTTCTTGGCTAGATTATTGGGTGGTGCTTATTTTTCTTCTATTTTAAAATCTTTCTTCACATAAGAGTTAGCTTGAGCTTGGTTTCTTCTTGAAAAACCTTTTATCAAACTTTGTTGTTCTACCTTAATGTATATTTGCACTAAATCATTTAAATCTCTGTAAGGTAGAAGCTTAACTCTATTTATTATCAAGATTTAAGCCACTTAAGAGTCTAGCTATGGTAATGGCCTCCTTTTCTATTATTCCCACCCTCATCATAAGCAACTTCATTTTCTGCCTATATTTCTCTACAGACATATTTCTTTGTTGGAGCCTTTGGAACTTGTACATAAGCTCTCTATTGTAGTATGAAGGAATGTGCCTCCTTCTGATGAGTCCATCTTCAAGAGTAAGGAAGCCAAGGAGAAGCCATGCGGAATTGATGAGGCTTCCATGGAGAAGGATGAAGGTGTGGAAGCTAGAAGATGAGAGGAGAAATGATGCGGCAATGGTGTTTGGAAAAGCTCTCAAGTGAGGTTGGGCCAACACTCAAGGAAGGGGGTTAGAGGAAACCAAGAAAGAGAACTCTAGCCTAAGTTGATTCACAAAAAGATAGGAGTCTGGAGTCATCTCAACAGAATTTCTCTACTATATTCATGAATGAAAATAGAAGGGTCCTAAGCTCTCTATTTATAGTAGAAAAGGAGAGCCAAATGGTCTAGAAAAAGGGAAGGAAAAAGGATCTAGAATGTGGTATTTGGAGCCAAAAAGAGAGCATGAGGCAAGTGTGACTTGCCACCTAAGCAAGTCACATGGGAGTTGCTTCTAGGCGCATAAGAGAAGCTTGGTGACCAAGCTTGAAGCAAGAAGGATCTAGATCCTCTCACAAATGCGTTCTCCCTCTTGTTGGGCCAATTTCAAGCCCAACTCTTCTTTGGTCCAATTCTCTTCAAAGCCCAAAAACCCTTCAAGGCCCAATACATGGCCCAAACAAAAACCTTATTCTACAAATCCCAAAATACAAGGCCCAAAAATAAACCCTATTCTAATATTTACAAACAAAGAGTCTTAGGCTAGGTCTTCACATCTTCCTTGGCCCATGTAAAGTTCATCTTGGGCCTTGTATGTGCATTGGAGGCTCATTCCTCTTGTATCCTCTAGCCATTGCTCTTGTTGTGGGTCCCTTGGTTAGAGGCATCTCATCATCCCCTCCCTCTTGAGAATGATTTATCCTTAAATTTGAAATTTCTGCCTCATCATTTGTACCACTCAAATATTGGGCTGATTCTATTTGTACATCCAATTAGCTTAAGCAAGTTGCTGGATACAATGAATCCACACTAAGAACATTAGTAGGCTGCTGGCAGATATTGTAGTCTAGGCCCAAATACACTGCATAATAAAGCCCATTTATTAGACTAAAATTAAATCATTCAAAAATATGTATTTATTTAATGACAAAGAAAAAAAAACTAAATTGGCCAGGCCATTGGCCCAAGCTGAAAAGCCCTGTAGGGTGATATTCATCACCTCCTAAGGGCTTACTTGAGATCATTCCAATATTCAATTGGAAGTCTGTTACTACGAAGTCTCTCTTGGACTAAAGAAGAACACTAATACATTACATACCCTTGAAACCTAAATGTTACTAGAGACACTTTTCTCTCTTCCCTAACTTGGTGGCAAGTAAAGATTTGCTCCACCTTCATTTCCCAATCAAAATAAGCTTCCACATCATCCTTTCCTTGAAAATATGCTAGGTCAACTCCAATCTCCCTAAGGTAAGGTCTCTTCTTTGTCTCCTAATGAGAGAAGGTTATTGATAGTAGTCTCCTAATCTTAACCCTCCCTTTTCCGCAAAGATGGTCACATTACTCCTAGACCCTTTCTAGAGTTACTCCTACTCTTGAGTTTATTTTGAATTTTCTCATCTTTTATTCTCAAAACTATAAGTTCCTCCTTTAAGATGGCAAGTTAGGCTTCTCTTTCAGTTTGATCTTTCAATTGTTGTCTTGCCTTTTGTTATCTCCATAGTTCAAGTGATTTAAGTTGTTGAGAAACTTAGCTTAAATTATGAATAGAGTCCTCAAAATCACTTGCAATATATAGAGAAGGTTTCCTAAACATGATTAAACTCTTTTTTATTTTTATGTTTTTAAAACTAAAGTCTTGAATTTCAAAGAGGAAGTAGATTGCAAGTTTCTTGAGTTCTCTTCCAAGAAAGAGGTGAATCACTTGGATTGTGTATATACCTAGTCATTCCTAGTCAAAGGAACTCAAAGCTTTTTACACAAAACTTCTAAGATGGATTTAAATGAAAGATTAAGACACACACTAAACTACTAAAATAGTTAAAACAAAACAAGAATTAAAGTCTAAACTAAGCGGCCCTAATGGTGAGGTTTGATGTTGTAAGAAACACTCACCATTTATAAATGTTGGTACTATATGAACAAGGTTCTGATTAAGATATGAGAGAACACCTAAGACTAACCCAAGACACTTAACCAGGTTGTGTAACATAAGTAAAGAAAGAACAAATTACAACTCAAAGTAAATAAAATCAAAAGAAACGCAAAATTGAAAGTCTTCAAGTGTATCATTCCACTCCTTTTCTTTTAGCTCACTCAAGTGTTTGTTGATTGTTTTCTTTGTGAACTTACCTTGAAGTTTGGAGTTCCACTTTGGCTTCCACCCCCTAAGATACTACCTCGGGTAATTGGTCCACCTCCAAAGAGAGTATTTCACCAAAATGTGTCACCAATACCCAAAGAAGCCAAGAAAATGAAGTAAGAAAAGCTTAATTGAATGAATGTTAACGAGTGAAAGTTCGAGATATACTCAATGAATAACAAGTAAGGATAAACAACAAATTAAAAGTATAGAATGAAAGTAAGCACACAAACGAAATACCTAAAGAAAGGCACTAGAATGGATTACAAAAACCAAAACAAAGCAAGAATGGAAGAGATGTTTCTTGTCTCATAAGGCCGAATGCTTTTGGTGCACTAGGTTTGTGCATAATTTTCCAAATCTGCAACTTCAAAAATTAAACAACACAAAACAACTCAAAATGCAAGTGATAGTAGTGATTCTAGTACATTATCCTTTTGCTCTGGCTCTTTTTCTTCAACTCTTTTTGCACTTTTCTTTTATCCTTTTGCACTATTTTTCTCTCTTTTAACACTTTCAAGTAGCAATTTTAACTAAAAATAAAATCAATACCACACAATACTTCATGATTTGAACGTTTTATAAGAATGAGAAGCTAGTAGAAGAAGAGAAACTTAAAGGAATAAAAGATATAGATTATGAAACACAAGGAAACATAGTGGAATCATAACTCTAAGATACTTGATAAGAATTAATAAAAACAAGTATAAACTCAAAATCAAAAAATTAAAAGCACATAAGAGAACAACATGATTAGTTAATTAGGTGATTAAGCAAACTCAAGGAAGGTTATCACTAAACATTAAGATAACCAAGGTTATTTAGATGTGAAGGTGCACTTCCAAGGTTCAAGAAGAGAATGGAAGTTGAATTCAATCACTCAATTTAATTATCAATATGTGCATAAAACAAGAACAAGGAAATATCATATATGCAAACGGTTAAAACAAGAGTTTATGACATATAGAGACTAAAAATGTCTACTAAACAAAACATATAGATTTCAAAATTAAATAACTCAAAACAAGAACAATTCAATCGAACCAAAACCAACAACATACTTAATAAAATGTAAATATTTCACAGATACAACAAGATAGAACTCCTAAACCACACATGGATGATTCAAGATGAAGCAAATGATGTTGAACCAAAAGAAAAAGACATAGAGCACAAAAAACAAATGGTACAAATTCAAGAAAACTAAGGACACATGGAGAAGACAACACGGAATGGAAGAAGTAAGGAATAAGATGAACTTATCTTTGAAACATGTTCAACCAAGGCTTATGATACCACATTATAAGTCCATTTTCAGGCAAGGAAGCAAGACGCATAGGATGGAAGAGTCCATGGAAAAAGGAAGTCGTGGAAGTAATGTAGAAAGGAGAAGATATGGTTCGATGACTGTGTATTGAGAAGGCTCCTAAGTCAAGTTAGGCCAACACTTAAGGAAGGAAACTAGATAAAGCTACTAAAGAGAACTCTAACCTAAGTTGATTCACAAAATGAGAAGTGTTTGGAGTCATCTCAACATAGTTTCTCTACTATATTCGTGAATGATTTTACATGACCTAAGAGGATCTACTTAAAGGAGAAAAGGATAGCTAGGCGTCTTCAGAAAATGGGAAAAGTGGTCTAGAATGTTGTATTTGGAACCAAAAAGAGTGCATGCACAAAGTGTGACTTGCCACCTAAGCAAGTCATGTGCTCCATGATTGTAGGCGAGTGGCAACCCTATCTTGCTCTCCAAGGTAGTACCTTAAAATAGGTATTTAAACCCTAGAAATGCATCTCATTTTATCAAGCCCAACTCTTTTAGGCCCAAAACCCATCAAGGCCTAATGATATGGCCCAAAAAAAAACCTTATACTATTGAGCCCAAAATTAAACCCTAGTCTAATATATTTAAATGTTGACCCAAAAGATAAGAGTTTGGGCCCTTTTAATAGTTGAGACCTACTATTCTTGTCTACACTTGGCCAAGGATGGGACATTTGTCATCAACTTTGGAAGTGTGATAAGAAGTGCACTATACATTACTCTAGTGATAGCACATTTTGTACACACTTTTGTAGCTTTAATGGAATATTTATATGGAGATACTATATTTTCATAAGATTGGTCTTAAGAGTGGTTACCATCAAATAAAAATTGAAGAAGAAATGAAAGTAAAAATCTCTTAAGACCAAGTTTGAATTATATGAATGATTAGTCATGCCTTTTTTGCTTAACCAATTTTCTTAACACTTTCATGAGATTAATGAATCATGTGCTTAAGTTTGTAGTTGTATATTTCAATGATATATTAATTTATAGTATGGATCTAGATACAAACTTAGGTCATCTTAAATCAGTCTTAATTATTCTAAAGGAATGTTATTTGTTTGCTAACTTGGATGAATGTAAATCTTGGCAACGACGATTTTCATGTTGACCCCAAGAAAATAAAGGTTATCCAAGAATGGTCCATCCCGAAAAATATAGGTGAACTCCAAAATTTTCATGATCTGGCTAGCTTTTATAGGAGGTTTGTGAAGGCTTCTCTATTAAGTTGTCCTTTTGAACATGCTTGTTAATAAGGATGTGTCTTTCTTATGGGATGAAAAACAAGAAAATCCATTTCAAAACTTAAAATATAAGTTAACCATGCACCCATTCTAGCTCTTCCAAACTTTTCTCAAAATTGTGAGTAAGAGTGTGAAGTATTTAGTGTTGGAATAGGCATAATTTTGTGAAAAGCTTCATGGACCCACCTTAAATTATCCCACCTATGACAAAGAGCTTCATGCTCTAATAAGATCCCTCAAAATATGGGAGCATTACTTTATGACTAAAGGTTTTACATACATAGTTACTTTAATATCCCAAAAGGAAAAGTAAGTTAAAAGGATTTCCTTATGTTATTAAATACAAAAAAGGGAAAAAGTAATGTGGTAACAAATGCTCTATCTTAAATGCATACATTATCAACTGTCTTGGTTCACAATTTCTAAGACTCAATAACATAAAGGTGTTGTATGAACATGATTTGTGATTTCTAAACTCCTTATGCAAATTGTATCAAGAAGACTTTATTGGACTTGAAGTGAAGATTTAAGTCTTCAATGAAAATGTTTTAATGATCATGTTTGAAGATGAACATGTTGAAGATGTTTCGAGAGACTTTAGGTTTCATTATATGTTGTTGAGTCTTTCACACAATGTATTCAAAAGGTTTTTAATTTGACACACAATCTATACTAAAATTAATTAAAAGAAAAATTATTTTTTAAGGTCAAACATATGAGGAATAAGGTTGAGTGCATTAGTATTACCACAATATACGTGTATATTGTTTTGGATACTAAAGTAATCATCTAACTAGTACTTGGCCAATAGGATATAAGAGAAATAACATCTTGACAAATAAACAGTATGCATTATATCAAGCATATTAGGTGAGATGGTCGTCATACCCTTGACTCTTAAGCCAAAGTTTAATGCTTGGTGCCCAAGTCTCATAATTAGTGTCATCTCATGTGTCAATAGTTAGATGCACATTAACATAATTAGTGTAAGGTTGAGTGAAGATTAGAGTCCACTTCTTAACACAGTATCATAGCCATGAGTTATAGAGTCTATCCTAGTGAAATTTATTCTTTGTTGGATCTATTATTTCACCTATTATCAAATCGCTATTAGACCACTCATTAATGTCTACTCTTATACTCGAGATGTATATGTGTGAGGAAGTGTGTTGGAAGTCCCACATCGACTAGTAATAAGTCCAATTACAGTATATAAGTGGGTGCAAATCTTAACTTATAAGTCAATTTAGTAAGGTTGAGTTAGGCTTAAAGTCCCACATGGTATCAGAGTCATGGGTAAAACACTATCCTAGCGAAGTTTGTTGTTTGTTGGGTCTAATATTCCACTTGTTATCAGACCCAATGGCGGATGATTTTGGGGGCAGGGAGGGGCTATGGCCCCCCAAAATTTTGAAATTTTTTAATTTATATATATATATATATATATATATATATATATATATATATATATAAAATTTTTTTTTATATATATTAATTTTTTTATTTTTATATATTATATTTTAAGAATTGATCAAAATAAATTATGTATTTTTATTTATTTTATAAAGCACAACATTTAATGTTAATAGATGATAAAGAATAAAAATATTTAGGTTTAATTTCTCTTTTGGTCCTTGTTTTTGTCAAAAAATTGACACTAGGATTATATTAATTACATCAACAAAGCAAACCATCTATATTAAGAGAATTTCAATTTAATGAAAGAATCATTAATCCGTTTTAAGAGATTTAAAGAAATTGATGGTAAAAGACCAAATTGCATTAGTTTTTAAAAAAATCAAGACTAAATTGAGACTAAAATAAACTGGAGGAGTAACTTAACATTTTTAAACAAAAACTTGAATTAAAAGAGTAATTCAACCAAATATTTATTAAGATAATTTTTATTTTCATTCTTATTGTGTTTTTAGTTTTTTTCACAAATTGTAATCATATCTCCCTCTCATATTTTCTTTTTTTTTTAAGAAAAAAAAGTTAGACACAAACTCATTTTTTTGCTTTCATTTCTCATTATTCTCTTCCTTCCTTGCCTATTATCTCACTTGATAATGAAAATATTATTTTTTATCTCATCAACTTTTTGTTCACTTTTGTATGAATATAGAAAAAAAATGTATCACAGTATTTTTTCATAACCGATTTTTAAGTGTGACCTATTTATAATATATTTTTCTTTTAATAATTACATGTCTCAATTGTTTATTATATTATGATAAATTATTTTTTAATATTATTTACAAAAAAAAAGTACATTGATAAAGAATAAAAGAATAAATTCATCGTTTAAAAGTTATAAAAAAGAAACTATTAATGAAAATAATATAGATTCTACTTCTTCACATATTTTGAAGCATTATACTAATGATCAAATTGTTTAGTAGAGAAGTCATTCTTTGAAACATTATACTAATGGTCAAATTTAATGATCTCAAAATTATATTATTTCGGTCCCTCCAATATGTTTGTCAAGATCTGCCACTGATCAGACCGTTATCGAACAACCAATTAATGTTTAGTCCCACACTAGAGATGTATATACCTCAGCGTGAAAAGGAGGGTGTTGAAAGTTCCACATCGACTATAGATGAAGTTAATTTACAGTATATAAGTGGATGCAAACCTCATCTTACAAGTTGGTTTTATAAGATTGAGTTAGGTTTAAAGTTCACTTCTTAACATGGTATCATAGTCAATACTTAACTTGATGATCGGCTCTTACAAGTAGAGTACGGTCTCTATATTAAAAGTCTTTCTGATAGAGGATTTAGGTAAGAGTGTCTCATTTAAAGGAATGGTAATATGAAAGAGGTACTCGTGGTTGGAAATGTTTTTGTTCGAAGGAGAAGTGTACCAATGTGGAAGGGATTCAACCTTGAGGGGGAAATTATTGACGTTCAAGTATGAGTTGAAGCTTCACATTGAGTATAAATGAGAGAAAGTTAACAATATATAAGATAAAAAGACCCATTATTTACTAGCTAAAACACAATCGTTATCACGCCTATGTATTCACATTTCTTAATTTTCATTATTAGTATTATTAGTTAAAGATCAATTAAGAATATATAATTAATTTTTAAAATAGTTGTTAAATGAAAAATTAGAAAAATAAAATATGTATGCAAAAAAGTTTTTTAAAATAATTGTTAAAGATAAAAAAACGTTTTTAGAATAACGGTTAAAAATAAACTATTTATAAAATAATTAAGGGTAAAACTGAAATAACGAAATATGATACAAAAAATATATCCTCTCTATATATTGTTATAGATTAACTATAATATACAAAAATTATTATTATATTATTATTATTATTATAACTATATTTATAATAATTATTATTATATATTATTATTAATATAATTATAATTATTACTCTAGATATTGTTTTTACTGATATTATCACTCATATTATAAACATCATTAAATAATATATTATGTTTATAATTATTATTATAGTGGTATTACTATTGTTAGTATTATTATTGTAGTATTTACATACACATTTTACTTTTATTTACTACAAAATTATATTTTAATTACTTGCATTTTAATTTGCTTGTTGATTTATCTTTACATCTTAGAGTAATTGGTTGAATTCAAAAAAATAGTTATTAAAATTAATAAAATAATAAAACTAAAAATTAATTTTTTAATCATGAATAACCATTTAAATTTAAAACATTATTATTATTATTAGTATTGATATTAATATAAAAATAATAACTTTTTTTCATTTTTATTTTAAATAATAATAATATTTTTTTAATTTTATTATTATACGAATTATTAGAAGTATTAGTTGTAGTAATATTATTATTATTAACATTATTATTATTATTATTATTATTATTATTTATTATTATTATTATTATTAGTAGTACTATTAATATCTTTATCATAAATAATATTAGTTTTATTACTATTATTTTAATTTTGATGCGGAATTATATTTTAATTACTTGCATTTTTATTATTTGAATTGTAGTATTTAGATATACATTTTACTTTTATATATTACGATATTATATTTTAATTACTTAAATGTTTATTTTCTTTGATGTTGATTTATATGTATATACGAGTAATCAGTTGAAATAAAAAAGAAGTTACTAAATTTAGTAAACTAATAAAACTAAAATATAGATTTTTTATTATGAATAATCATTTAAATTTAAAAAATAATAATTAGTGTTAGTATTGATATTAATATAATAATTATTATTATTATATTTTTATTTTTATTTTAAATAATATTAGTATTGATATTATTATTTGAATTGTAGTATTTAGATATATATTTTACTTCTATTTACTCTAGGATTATCTTATAATTACTTGTATTTTTATTTTTCTTGTTGTTGATTTATCTTTACATCTAAGTAATTACTTGAATTCAAAATAGCAGTTACTAAAATTAGTAAAATAATTAAACTAAAAAGTAATTTTTTTTATTATGAACAATCATTTAAATTTAAAAAATAATAATTAAGAAGATATAATTGTAAAAATAAAATAGGACATTGTGTATCTCTTTATATATGTACTTGTTGTATTAATATTATTATTATTATTATTATTATTATTATTATTATTATTATTATTATTATTATTATTATTATTATTATTATCACTACGAGATCATGTTCTTATTACTTGCACTCTTTATTTGTTTTGTTGTTGATTTATCATTACATTTGAATAATTAATTAAGAAAAATAGTTACTAAAATTAGTAAAATGGTAAAACTGAGAAATAATTTTTTTATTATGAATAATATTTAAGTTAAAAAAAATAATAATTAAGATGATAAAATTGGAAAATTAAAATAAGACACCAGGATGTGTATCTATTTATATATATATATATATATATATATATATATATATATATATATATATATATATATATATATATATATATATATATATATTTTAATTACTTGGATTGTTTTTAGATTGTTTTTGGTTTTGTTATTGATATATCTCTTTATAGAGTTATAGACTATTGTTGTTAACATTAACATTAGTATTAATATTCACATTAATATATATTTTTAACATAAATTTTTTATTATTATTATTATCATGCAATTTAACATAAATTTTTTATTATTATTATTATCATGCAATGTAAACCAAATGAAGAATGATAGTTTAACAAAACAATATTTAACAAACTTTGACAAACTATCTATTTAGATAAAAAAAATGTACTGCTTTTACTTCATTTTGGATAAAAAATAAAAAATTAATAAATTAAAAAGTAAACTACTAATTTTCTTCTTATTTTTTTCGCAAGATTTTCATGCGAAAAATATTTATTATTTAATTTTATTTCATACAAATTTTTAATTCACAACAAATTTATGTTCTTTTAGAAATATTTCTATAAATTTATATTTGTTGAAAAGTTACCATAATTATAATATCAATAATATTTTAATATACTACTGGCAAAATAAATATTTTTCAATCATAAATATTTTAAACAGGATTTTAAAAATATTTATAATTTTAAGTATTTATTTAATAGAAACTAGCGTAACACAGGTGCTATCGTGCTTGTGTGTATGTATTTTTTAAATATGCGTGATATTATATTAGTATGTGATAATATTATAATGTTATTAAGTTAATATATATATTAAAATTATATTTATTAAAAATAAAGTTAAATATATCAGAACAAATAAAAGAATAATCATTGATAAATAAAAAAGAAGTGAAGAAGTAGAGACATCTGATTTTATAAAAAGTTTGTAAAAGTAACGGTCAATTTTTAACAATTTAATAAATTGGTATATTTAAAGGATAAAATCGGTATTTTGAAAAGTGGACACAAAAAGAGGAATCCCCTTTATATATTGTTATAGATTAATAATCTTTATTTTTATTTTATTTAAATATTTCTATTACAATGACCATAAATTAAAAATATTATTAACCATATTATTGCCAAATTTATAAAAATATAATATCATATTTTTATGAGATAATTTTATATCATATTTAAATAAATAAAAAATGGTATGTAACATCCCAAAAACTAGATAACCTCAAATTAACAAAACATCACATACATGAATATTCAGAGAGTACGGGGTTTTAGAGTATAAAGGTGTACAGTACGCCAAATATACTCAGATTACATGAGAAAGGGGCCCCACACGGCCCAAACAAAAGTACACAGGTGAAAATAATAGTTCTAGGCCTTGTATAGACAAGACCATCATAACTAAAGAAACTCCTTCCACGATGGGTCCCATAGTGGGCCCAATATTCATCCATAGCCCTCAAGCCGCTGCATCTCTACTATCATTGTCACTGTCAAGGGTTCTCACATCTGCTCACATCAATAAAATTGATGATCATTGCAAAGGAGGAAAACCACACAATCATACAAACCAGCGAAAGGGTAAGCTAGAGCACCAGATAATTACATCATCTCACAACATCCAAACACATAGTCAAGCATAAATCATGGAAACCACACAGGAGATACCGAAACACTACCATTCCAAAACTAGACAATCCGGATAAGTGGAATGAGGCACCACCACAAAACAGTGGAATTATGTCCTAGCAGTAAGGCGTCACCACAAGGCCTTCGCGAAATTACACCCTTACAAAAGGCACCACCACGTGGCCTTCGTGGAATTACGTCCTGGCCGTGAGGCACCACCACTTTATCTTCGTGGAATTACGTCCTGTTGTGTAGGCACCACCATGAACTCTCACCTCGAGGTTCGTGGAATTAAGTCCAATAGATGAGGCACCACCATGGACTCCCCTTAGGAGGGTCCAAGGAATTACGTCCAACAGATGAGGCGCTACCAAGAGCTCTCACTACAAGAGTAATGGAATTACGCCCTGCCACACTTAGTTCATGTTTCACCAACCAATCAGAAAATCCCCACAATACCAATAACATGCCTAAACAGTAATTCATATATTTCATACTTCCCAATTCATATAACAAGCAACCATACCAGTGGGCCATTCAACCCTTAGCACCAAGTTGCCCCAGTCTCGCTCAGGCTAGAAGGCCTCACTCAGGCGAGAGGTCCTCTCGCTCAGGCGAGCTCCTCCTCGCCTAGGCGAGAGCTCGAGCTTTTGTACAGCGACCCCTGCGGATTCTCGCTCAGGCGAGTCCATTCTCGCCTAGGCGAGATCACGTCTCGCTCAAAAAGGAAACCAGTCGCCTGGGCGACAGTTTGCACACACAAGTCTGGATCATATGCGAGTTGTATGCTTATGGCTGATTGGGTGAGAGTGGTGAATACATGATTTTTCTGTTGGTGTTTTGTGCTGTGTTTTCGCGTGTGTGCAGTGGTGGGCACTGTCTTTCTCGCCCAGGCGAGCGTGTCTCACCCAGAAACACACGAAAATCACATGAAACTACAAGCTCAAGCTTCCCTTACCTTGAAAGGGATTAGCAACAACTCCGACACTTGACTCAACGAACCCAACAGCTTCAAAACAGACCCAAGAATTGTGAATAAAGACACAAAAAAAGACAAGGTTGTTACAGTAAGCCCCACAGAAACATGAGAACTAACTTAGAACACGAAGAGCACGGTTTAAGAACAACTTACGTGACAGGAGAACGAGGTTTTGCTAGCTTGAAAGGGGCATAGGATCAAACCCTAGAAGAGCTTCTTGGGAGAGAGACAACGCTTAAGGTTCTGTTTTTGCAAGAATAAATCAGAATTGGAAACTCTAGCAGCTTTAGGGCCTTAGCATCCTATGGGTCAGCCCTTAAGCCCAACAGATTAAGGTCAGTCCTTAAACATTATGGCAGAAAGTAAAATTGGGCCTTACATGGTAGGTATATGTTATTACTAAAGAAAAATGTATATTTCTTACTAATTTTCTTTTAAAAATTTTTATTTAAAAAATAGTTAGAAATTTTTATATAAATAATAAATATAATATGAATTATATATTTTTTTTAAAATATGCATATCTGCACATGTGATAAACTAGTTTATATTAAAAATAACACAAAATTAAAAGAAAAGAAGGTGTGCACATTGACGTACAAATAAATTCCCTTAAATTTAAATCTAAACTGGATCCATAGAATTGGACTTGTGTGACTCACATTTTCTCTCTCTCACAACCAACATGATAACACATGGTACGAAATTGGTGTTGAGTGTGACGTTGAGTCACAGCAATGACAGTGAGTGTGTAGGGCAATGGCCCATGAATGAAGGAGTGGTGGAGGGAAAAGAAGAGGAGAAGGACACCTGTCTCGTGAAAGTAACAGCCAGCAATGGGTTTTCATTGGTTTATTTTGATTATTGAGTTGGGAAAAGGACCCTTCCACTAAACTAAATCAGGTCATGTACCCGATGCTCTTCTTCAACCAATCACCAACCGCCAACCCTCTCTCACTTCATAATATTGCTCTCTTACCTCTCCCAATCTTAGCTTTATTTCAAACACATGCATTTTTACCTTTCACATCTTTCTTCTCCACTCCCTTCTTTTCTTTTCTCTCTTCACCCTTCACCCTTCACCCCTCCATTGTCTTTCATTCAACTCTCCAACATATCACGTTTTTTAAATTATTTTCCGCAACGTCATCAAGTTTTGAAAACGCCTCAGAACTTTTTCTCTTTCATTTATCAGATGTTGAATGGTGGTGAACCTCTCTATGACTTTTCTTCTTCTTACCTTTTTACTTAAATTTTATTAGTTAAGGTTTTTATATTTACAGAAATAAAAGTGTTTGAATTAAACGTTTAATAATTGATTAAAACAATTTAATAATTAAATTTTTTACTTAAATTAGTAGTTAAAAGTAATGAATTTATTAAGTTAATTACATAGAAATTTGTAATAAATACTAATAATCTAAATAATAATAATAATACTTAGAAATTTCATAAAATTAATTTACATTAATTATTTGATTATTTATTTTCATAAATAAATAAATAACTTTTTTTATTGAAAGATCAAACTGTCCAATTAAGAAATGACACCAAAGATAATTATCAATATCTTCTTTATATAATAAGAGAGTAATTTTAAAAATTAATTAGATAAAAATAATAAATTATTTAACTAAATATTAAATAAAAATGTAATTGATTGTAATGTTTTTAATCACTCACTGACATTTCACTTATTATTTATGATGCACCGATATTTCAAATTGGGTTAGGTATATGTGTCTGACACGTATATGTGTCCAACACTTTAGGATATTTGATCGATATTTATCAATTAAGTATCTAATTTACAAATTTGTAGTACATTAGAAAAAAATATTTGAATAATAACTAATTTTAGTGACAAAAAATAATTAATCACCGTAGTTATTAATTTATGTACCAATTTGTAAACTAAATATTATTGGCAACTAAAATAGTTAGAAAAATAACAATTAATCTCTAAATTGATAACTAAAATAGTTTTTATTATAAATTAGTTTCTAAATTGGTCACTAACATCAGCTACTAAGGTTTTTACTACTAAAATAATTGGTCTCTAATTAGAATATTAGTTTCTAACATACTTTTTGTTACTAAAATTGGTCATTATTTAAAAAATTAATTCTAGTGGTATTTTTATGAGACAATAATTTATATTTTTTATTATTGAAGATTTTAGTATATATGGTTTTAATTTGGATTCACACAATAACAACCATATATTTATTATGTTTTTAAGAATTATTATACACTTTTCAATATTTATATATCACATATCGTATCCTATTACTTTTAAAATAAATGTATCGACGTATCGGATATGTGTCGTATCCGATACACGTATCATATCCATTCATCATAGCTTATTATTATCATCATGCAATTTACTCTTCTATAGTTCAACAATATCAACTATATAGTTAACTTAATGACCCTAAGCTACAAGGTTGTTAAGGTATCTTTTGGTATCAGGTCTAACCTTAAATATATAACTTTTTGAGATTTTATTTTGTGACTCGCTTAGAGAGTGTCTCCTTGATCAAGTAATGGTGCTGACAAGAATGTGCACATATAGTCCTAATGAGAACTAACTTGAAGTTTGTATCTAATATGAGTTTATCTAAGGAGTATAGACATTATTCATACTTAAATTCAATAAACACAAATGCATAAGCACAAATTGCATAATTAAACGAGTAGAAGAACTTATTTGGATGGAGCAATGTGAATGAACTCTAGACGCTGGACTTTGGAACACTTTACCCAAAGAACTAAAGTTCTTTGATCCATGCCACTTGGACTCCTCCAAGATAAGTGAATGAGTCACCACTTGAATCACCTCTCCATATATAAGACTCTCGATCAAAGAACACTCAACTCTAAAAAATGACACATATCTCTCGCTTTAATGTCCTCAAGGATCGCTTCAATGAAAGTCATTCACTCAAGTTACTTGAATGACCAAGTGATTTACATGAGAAAGAAAAAGTGTGTTCTAAGGAAAAGCAAGAAAGCACAACATAAAATTGTTTATATAATTTTCTTAGGGGATTGTTGCAGACCATACAAGTATTTGTTTAACTTACAAATGTAATCTTCTAGGTCTCCACATAGAAAGACAATCTTAACATTCATTTCTTCCAGCTTAAGGTTTAACAACCACAACTAACAACATTTGAATGGATATGTGCATTATAGGAGAAAAGACATTGTTATAGGATCTCCTTCTCTCTAAGTACAACCTCTAGCCACCAATCTTATATAATTTTTGTTGTCGAATATATGGATTACCTTCTTTGCATTTTAAAATCCATTTGCAATTAACCAACCTAGAACCAACAAATCTACAAACAAGAGTCCAAGTATTATTCAAACAAGATGATTCCATTTTCTCATTCATTGTGTTTAGTCATTGAGTTTTCTCCTTACTTGCTAGTGCAAAGAATACACTACATGGTTCATTATCAACACCTCTCTAGCAAATACTACGGAGTTTTTAATCACCTTTCCATCTCCATACCTCTTTGGAGCTTTTACCATTCTCCTTAATCTATCTCTAGCAATCATGTAATCATTAGACCGTCTATCTTTATCAAAAGTTTCATGTCTATCATCTACCAAATCATCTTAAGCATTTTCTTGTACAAAATCATATCCTTCGTCTCTGCCAGACTTTATCTCAACGTTAACCTTCTCACCATCACGGCTACCTCCAATCCTACATTTGAATTTTCTAGCTTATAGGTCATTTCACTTTCATTGAAGATGACATATCGACCGATAATACATTTCTTGAGTCCTGGCTCAAGACACCATAGACGATATCCCTTTACACTTTCTGAATAGCGCAAAAACATGCATTTGACAACACATACATTTAGTTGTTATTGCCTCATATGATCATAGGCAACACAATAAAGGTTCTCAAGCAATCAAGATTGGGGGAGGGTCTCGACCAAATTTCCTTAGGAGTGCCAGTGTCACTAACATGCGACATTGTTACTATCACGTGACACTACCGTTGTCACGTGGAGTGCCACGACACTGACTTTGTATGTTGACATTTTAAAAAATAATGAAAGCTAAACAAAAATAAAAAAATATTAAAAAATAAAAAAATTACGAACTGACATATGATATATCTTTAACGTTTTTAGTAAAGTACTAATAAAAGTGACAAAATTAAATCATATTTTAAAAAATACATACCAAATTAAAAAAAATAACAACTAAAAAACTAATTTAAGATTTTCGTACCAAAATAGAAACAAAAGCATAATTAAACTTATTAATAATAATAATAATAATAATAATAATAATAATAATAATAATAATAATAATAATAATAATAATAATGACTTTTGACCACGGGCTATATTAAAATTAATTGTTTTCTAATATGAAATACTATTAATATTATAGTCTTACAGGAAAGAAATTAACTCAAGTAAAAAATTTAAATAATTCAAATATATTTCTTAATAATAAACAATATAATCAAATTTTACTAATAAAATAAGTAGTCAAAAATCACAGTTTAGCAATAAGATAGGTTAACCTAAATATGTTTATCACTTAACTATTACTAATTTTATATATTTTACTATTGATGTTTTTTTTTCAAACATGTTACTAATCTCTTAAATGTTTAAATGTAATGCAATGTCATGCAATTTTTTAGCCAAAACGGCATTTCTTTGTAAAATATTAAAAAGAAAAACCAAAATGTTTCAATTATTTTTTAATTTTTTTAACATAGTATATAGGTATACATTTAGCTCTGTAAAAATTAAAAACGGAATGACAAAACAGTAAACTTTAAATAATAATTATCATTGTGAAAAAATAATATAAAGAATTAAAAAAATTATTATTGGTGGATCGTGGGTCAACCCACTCCAACATGACTTTAACTTATTTAATTCTTTGAACCTAATTCAATTTGACCTACAATTAAAAAATTAAACTTTTTCTAATCTAACCGGACCCAAACTCACAATAACCCAGTTTAACACATATACCAAGACTCATTTTCACATCTCTAAATTTTATTTATCTATAGAATAGTCACATTAATATAAAACAAAACCTTAAAACTTGGATGAATTATATGTATTAAAGAACTGAAAACTCACATTTTTGCTGTTAGGGTTTCGCACCACCGTGAGCACACAAGTTCGAACCCGCTCTCTTCCTCTACGTAAGTATCCTTTCATCCGTGCTCATAGTTCTGCTACTGTTAAGCTAGGTAACTCACTTCCCACTGTCTCCCATTTCTTTCAGCACCTTAAGTCGCTCCTTGAGCTACCGCTTTCCGCTGTTTAAGGTCGAGGTCTCGTGCTAGTCATTTCCAGGTAGGGAAGTTATGGCTTAATCACATATTCCGTTTTTCCATGTTGTTTGGCTGTATCTCGAGATTATGTGGTTGGTGTGATGTTATGTTAACTGTGGACGCGTGAATCTGTTGTTTTGGATTGGTGTGGGTGGCTTTTGCAGGAAAATAGTGGCGAGACCTGATAATCTCGCCCAAGCGAGCCAGTCTCGCCTAGGCGAGATGGACAGGGACTCGCCCAGACCCCTTTTTACGCGATAGGTCACTCAGGCGACCCACTCAGTTTTTGAGCGAGCGAACGTCTCGCCCAAGCGAGAGGGTCTCGCCTAAGCGAGATCCCGTGTGAGCTCCTGCGTCCTTTTTCGAGCCCTCTCCTAGGCGAAGGGGGCTCGCATGAGCGAGACCCTTCAACCTGAGTGAGGAGCTGGGCGAGACAGTGTGATTGTGTGGTTGTTTCTAAAATTCTGAAATAGTTTATGCTTGCTTGGATGTTGATTATTGTGTTAAATGCATGAGACAAATAAATATGCATGAGTGGTGTGATTCATGAATTATAAATGATGGTTTTGGGCGTGAACCTTCGCATGTGAAATGAATGAGGGGGGTTGGTATTAAATTGACACGGCATCGACATGAGACAAAATTTCACTATGTTGGTTGAGAATGATGAGCTGGTATGGATTTACTAGAAGAATGAAAGGGATGGATTATGAAGAACTAGTATGCGATATGCATGTATAATCTGTATGACAAATCTTTCTTGATTGGTTGAACATGTTTAATCCGTGTCAGTGCATAATTCCTTGGAGTCTCTAGGTGAGACTTTCAGGGTCACGCTTCAGTGGTCGGGACGTAATTTCATGGCCCTTGTTAGTGGGTGTCTATGGTGGTGCCCCATCTGTATAACTAGGTAAGGATTCAAGGTAAGGTTGCATCCTGACACTCTAAGGAGTCAGTTAGTCTCATCTAGAGCGGACTGACTCTTGTGGTGAGAGTAGCAGGAGGCCTGAAATTCATTAAGGGATAATCTTGTGGTGAGGGAAATTGATTCATTGTAACACTTGTAACACATAGCTTGGGGGTGAGCAGAGGTATCCACCACAAGTGCAAGCATCCGCTGAATCCGACCAGGTTATATGTATTCGGATGAGTCGAGTCGTGTCTTAGTGTATTGTTTGAAAAGTCATAACATGCTTAGTTGATATGTGTATATAGGATTGTGAATATATATTTGATTGTATGGATGAAATCTTTTGTGCTCTAGCTTACCCTACTTTCGTTGTTGTGTGTTCTGTTGTGTGGTACTCTCTTTTGCGATGATCATCAACTTGTTGGTGTGAGCAGATGCGAGGAACACCCGTGGGCAACAGGGAGGTGATAGTTCCGCTGCATAGTCCGTGTAGACTAGACCTTATTTCTTGATGGGCTTTTCTTTAGGGCTATGGCCCATGTATTGTTTTCTGCTTATTACTCTACTTCATTTGTTAGACTTTTCAACCGTTTTCTGTTGGTATCGTGGTATGTCTAGTTTTGTAGGGGTGGCGTTAAAGACCCCAGGACTGCGTTGTTATACTATTTATGTGTAGCGTTTTCTTTAATTACGCTTATTAATTAAATGGGACGTTACATTTATACCGTTTGATACATGTTCGCTTTCATATTAGTTGAAAAGCACATTTGAAACATCAAATAAACTTAAAAAATTTGATTTAAAAGACTAAATCCACATATTTTTTAAATAAGGTACTAAATTAAATCAAAATTTTCTAATTTTCACTAAAATAGGAAAAAAAACATATTTAACCCAAAACAAAATTAATCCCAAATTTCTTATTTGTCACCGTCTTTTCTCTATTTTAAAAAATCTCTATTTTTTTCATAAATCCACTTATTTTTCGCTATCCAAAATTCAATTTTCTATCCAAACACCGACGTTTAAGTGCATAAAAAATATTTAAATAATTTCATCTATCTTTGTGCTACCAAAAATGAAAATGCATGATTAGGTGGGGTCACCATTGAAAAATTATGTGAAGTGAAAGTATGCGACGAATGAGGAAGTTAGAGAATGTGGACACGTGACTTGGTTCTACTGGCGGACCACGTGTCAATTCATCTTAAAATTGCTTGCCCCAGCTTACTTCTCTCGTACAATCTCGAGTCAGACCGCGTCTTCTCCACGCCCCAGTGAGAACGCAAAGAGCGCCATCAACTTTTGGGAGTCAGACCAAAACGCGTGCGACACAATTCTTGTGAAATCTTAAGGTTGCACCAAACAACGAATCGTAGTGTCCTATGCACTGCGTGTTTGAGCCTAAGCGTATCTTGTGGTAGATATGTTTGTTGCGCCACTCCGCTTGACAGGGACATGTTTCTGTTCTCTTTTATATTATATCAAAATTAATGTCATTTAGAAAATAAATAAACTATTAACTAATACAAATTTCCACTTTATTTACACGTTTGTTATTCAATTCCATAATCGAGAATAGAGAGAATGAGAGTAACAATTATATCTAAGGGAAGAGATTATATTAAAGTTTTTAAAAAAATATAAAATTCGCATTGAGTGAAAAATGAATAAATAAAAATATCAAGTCAAAAATAAATAAAAAATATTAAAATTTTGTTATAAATATAAGGAAAAAAAGTTTTATTAAACTTGTCAACAATCATATACTAATTTGATTGACTGACAAAACTGAATTTTTTTTTGCTATGGTACTGTTGTAAAATCAAATAATCTCGTATTGGCAAATGTCAAATTTTTTAGTTTATCTTATAAAAGGGTTAAATCTATAAAACACTCATGAGGATTTGTCTAAAATGGAAGAACTATAAATTTAATTAATTTTGTCAATCGGAAGGAAACTAATGAGTTAGCGAAAGGTAACGTACCATCTTCCCACAAAAGTGACTTATATCTATGATAAATGTCATTGTTAAGAAATTCCCAAATCTTATTCAAAACAAATTCAAAAGTAGAAAGTAAATTTGATAGAAATTATGTTGTGAATAGCCTTCTCAAATATATTACTTGCCTTTGAACTTGCTTCTTTAATCCCATCAACGCACTCTTTGTAATCATTCAAAAGATCCATATTAGAGCAATTAACTTTGAAGGAGGGATATATCACATTGTTTAGAGTCTCGGTCTCCAAATGTGATGATGGACCTCTAATTGCTGCGAACAATACAACATTCGAATATAGAAAATTCTACTATTTTTGGAATCCAACATTACTATTTAGAAATCCAAATAATTTTGTAGGAAATTCAGAATAAGTAAGATTATTTACTTTATAGTAATATTGGCTTTCATTACAAAAAAAAAATGATTGATGAACCTATGATTTTTGAAATTTTTGAATTGATGCAAACATTGTCATTGAATACAACAATATTCTTATTTGGTAAATGAAAGGATAATCTTTCCACCTGAGGTTTCCTATAATGAATTCAAAGGAAAATATTCTCTAGGAAAGGCTTCCTAGGATGATTGTGAAAGAAAAATATTATCTTAGTCACTTCTTAGGAATACAAATATCTACCATCATAATACACCTTAATTCATCAACTTGAAAGTTTTCCTTTCCAAATTCATAAAATATTATTGCTACATGTTCATGTCCTTCATTTACACATTTGAACAAATACTTTTATTAATCTAGATTGATTTTACCATTCAATATTTATATATGCATTCTATCTTAAGAAATTATGTGTTATATGACACTGTACATCTATTATTAATGAAAAATTATATTATTTTTTTTTATTAATTTGTCATCATTTTTTATATATATGAGATAATCATTATGACCAATGACAGATCTTAACCAATAATTTTGGAAAAACCAAAATAATTCACTCAAAATTTGTATATTTAACTACTGTTACTAATAAAACTGAATACATCTTTTAGTATAACAATAACTATAAAAGAAATCATACATATATAAATGATTGTCATTCGTTCCTTCATACTTTTAAACCATCAATGATTGAATCAGAAGTAACATCTTTACCTTTTTCTTTTTTAATGTAAATAATCATTTGTTGACAAAAAAATCATCTTTCATTGCATGAAATTATCTTTCTTTTATAAAATAAGAAAAGTTAAAATAAGACGAATTAAACGATCAATCAAATAAAATGTCCTTGACTTTCTCTCTTTTTGCAAAGACCGACATGGTTGATAAAATCGATTATAAAAAATATATACTACATACTTTTTCTTCTATATTTGTAACAATAAATATACAAATGATTATGAGATAAAAATCATGATAATTATTAAACTAATATTTTACTATTAAATGAGATAAGAGAGAAATAAATTTTTTTAATAAAATAAAACATTTAAAAATAAAGAAAAATAATAATTTCTACTGATTCTTATTTATCATATATAATTTAAAAAGTTTTCCGACACATCATATATAATTTTTAAAAATATTGAGGTTCCATGATTCCCCGATCACTTCTAAAGTTTGTCCCCGATTATGATCTATAGTTATTTTATTTATAAATTTCTTAGAAAATTATTTTGTGCACTTCCCATTTACATAGATTAATTTACATCTTCTATTTTAAAATCCACATGGAGAATGTGTATTATTAAATATTTGACTATTTTGAACAACTCTAGATCATCATATACGTCATAATTTTCAACTGAAAGTATTCTATCAATATCATATCAACATTATGCACAAGATGCAAGAATATCATAATGTAAGCATCAGGTAATCCATGTTTATGAAATTCAATAATATATATATATATATATATATATATATATATATATATATATATATATATAAAATTAGTATTTTGTGTTTAATATATACGATTACAATAATAAGAATTTTAATTTATTGATATAATCATTGAATGAAAGCTAATAATAATCTCATTTATCTACTTTTACTTTCTAAAAAATTATCTTTCTTTAACATCTTTTGCAGATTGTGTTAATGGCATCTTGAACTTGGCAAATAATATCTATCCTAAAAAACCCACTGTAAGACGCTTCATTTATATCTTCTCGAAAAAACAAAAGAGGATATCACAAAGGTATATATAAAACACTTATGACGAAAAATACTTTGTAAAAACACTTAGCATTAAACTCTTCTACAATTAATGGAGTTAGTTTATATGGTCTCGATTAGAGGCATCAAAATGAATTGGAATTTGTTAATCAATCCAGTTTATTATGGGTTCGAGTCAAATTGGGTTAAATTTTTTTTATAAATTTCAATACATGTTAGCTTTTGACCTGACCCATTTAGAACCCGACTCACCCAGGTTGAACCCGTGGTGAGCCAACCCGTAAAAAAAGGGTCACAAAGTGTTTTTTGTTAATTTAAGTTTTGCATTTGGACTAGGTTAGGTTGTTTTTTTAGCCAACACATAGTATTTTTTGTAATTTTGGTTTGTATTTAGATTGTATTAAAGTTTATTTATATTTTAATTAGAATTATAATTTAGTTTTGATTGAAAAAAAAATTGTATTTTTTTTAATTAAGTGAGCCTGTGAGCCAACCCGTTTAACTCACAAACCCGTGGTGGGCCGGGTCAATTCAAATTTTATTGACTCGCTAATAAGTGAATTTGATTGGATTGACTCACTGAGTGATCAACCCATGGTGGGTTGAGTCAGGCCAGATCGGATTACCCATTTTAAAAGTTCTAGTCTAGATAGATTATTCACCATAAGTATTACTAGATAATTAACTTGACATTATTTAAACAGTCTACATTCATAATAATCATTTAGTATAAAGGTAATATGGATTAAAATTTTAATAATAAAAGAATTATGATATTCAAAAATAATTATTATTTCATTTATTAATTTTATGGTAATATATATTATTATAAAGTTCTTTATTATTATGATTAATTGTGATAATATATTTTATAAATTAAAGAAAATGAAATTTACAAGAGAAAAATAAATATGATATGCGTGTCATATATATATATATATACATATATATATATATATATATATATATATATATATATATAATAGGGATGACAACGGGGTGGGGACGAGTTTCGCTATCCCATATCTATCCACGTAGAAAAAATTCACCCCCATCTCCATATCCAAACCCAACGGGTATCAAACTTTTGTCTCATCTCCATTCCCACCGGGTAACGGGTATAATTTTGTATCCATACTCGTACCCGTGTTCTAACTACTTCAAATTGTTGTAAAAGAAAAAAAAATTACGACAAAGAAAACATAATATTATCAAATATTCAATATTAGGAGGATGATTGTTTCTTCCATATCAAATACTTTGAAATAAATTATAATTGTTTACATTTTAGATTAGATTACCAAATAAAATTTCAATGAGAACATTTATTAAATTTGCAAATTACAAACATTAATGAAACTTAGTTGATAAAATTAAAAAATATTTTAAAAAAATATAAAAGGAAAACAAATATTCAAACTAAAATATATTTGAAATGTTTGTTTACTTCAAATTTTTAAATTCTAATGAATCTCTTTTTTATACACTAATAAAAGTTATAATATATCACTTGATCAAAATAACACAAAGAACAAATAATAAACATAATAATAAAATTTTGACATAGATTTTGTATCTTTTGAACTCCAATATATGTTGGATAGTGACAAAAAAATATTCATAGCAATTACATTAAATTTTTATATTGTAGTAAATAAAATTTATTTATACAATTAAAGTGAAAAAAATAGTATGATTAATAATGAGTTAGAAAATAAAAAGTAATCTGATAGAATATATCGAAATACTATTCTACCTGATGAAAATAAACAATAAATAAAAATATTAAAAAATTAACAAATGTGTGTCTCGAAAATAATTTGAGAGACTATTGAAAGAAATCGCATATAGGAAATCAAATGTATAATTAACGGTATGATAAGATGAAAAATATCTATGAGATCTAAGAAAACTTTTCAAATATCAACATATATACTCAGTGGTTGAAAAATAACGAAAATTATTTTAACGAAACAAAAGAGTTCTTCAAATTAAACCAAAAATAATAATAATAAGTAAATAATTTTTTTATATTACCTTAAATTGAGAGTATAAACATTCTCATATGAAAGGAAAATATACAATAAATAAAAATATTAAAAAATAATAAAAATATTCAAATGTGAGGCATACAAAATTTTTAATTAACATACATCATTTTAACATAATTACATAAAGGTTATAATAAGATGAAAAATATATTGGAGATGCGAATGAGTTTTAAAACAAATCAAATAATTAAAAGAAACAAAAAATAGAAAGTATATATATATATATATATATATATATATATATATATATATATATATATAGTTACTTAATTAATTGTTAATATTTTAATTAATAATTTAAACGGAGAGGGAGATATGACGGGGACGGGTATTATGACGGGGATATGTATATCCCCGTACCCATCCCCATATCCAATTTAAAAAGTCGGGAGATTCTTCATTAAAACGGGGACGGGTTCGGACAATACTCATGAAAGCGAGTTTATTTACCATATATATATATATATATATATATATATATATATATATATATATATATATAATATAATAAAAAAAACATATTAAATATATCTCATCAACTTTTATCTTTTTTCGTAAGATTCCATGCATCTGAAGAAATTTGTGTGTGAAGAAGTTTGGCGGGAGAAAGGTGGGTCCAGAGAGAAAGTGAGGCTCGACGAAAAGTTATTAAACACGTGTATTGTTATTGTCTAACCTAACGTTAACTTACTATTGACGATGGATACCGAAGACAACACCTATGGATTACAAGAAGACAACACCTTCCAAGTGTTTTCTTTTTTTAATTCCAATTACATTTTCTCTTCTTTCTTTTAAATTATATTTGCCTTTATTTTTCTTTCATCCTTTCAAAAGTTAAAAATTTATTTTGGTTCTTATTTGTATTACCAATGAGACCCATTATCATTAACCAAATGTCAAGTGAGTATACATCCAATAACATTTATTAGTGTTTCCTCTGCAACATATTTCGGAAATACATGTTTATGAAAATAATATAATATTAGAATAATTACACATAAAATTAATAACAGAGTTTAACTAATTATGTCTACAAATTATAGGTAGGTATTTACAAAACATTCAACTCATGACCTAAATGAAACTAGAAAAATAAAATATTATGTTTTCTTTTCTCACTCTTATCTCTTTATTACTTGTTATTAGAATTGCATAGTAAACTTTTACAAAAAGTATGTAAGACCCACTTATTTTATGCCCCTAATGTTTAAGGACCTATCCTAATGTATTGGACTTAAGGCTGGCCCATAGGGTGCCCAAAAATCTTAAACCAACCCTAACTCTCTCATTTTATCCATTTTTTAGAAAATTGCTCCCGTTCTTTGTTGAGTTAGAAGAACTCCATTTTTTATTCCACGTAAGTTGGTTCTCAACCCTTACCTTTCTCTTTTCTAGCTCTGTTTCCGTGATTCCAACTAGGGTTCACCTTGGTAACCTCGTTTTAAATCTGTTCCACTATTTCCAGCTCACGAATCTGCTCCTGGAGCTGTAGTGCTCATCTGTTTAGGTGTTTGTATCTTTTGCTAGCATTTTCCAAGTAAGAGAAGCTAGGGTTTCGTGCTTTTAATGTATCTTGCTTGTTTTTCAGCTCTGTTTCGTGCTTTTGGTGATTGTATGGTGTTTACAAAGGTATGAAAATATATTGTGCATTGCTCTTGATGAATTTCTGTGTTGGCATGCGTGAACAGTGGAGGAAATCTGGTATTCTCGCCCAAGCGAGTGGGTCTCACCCAAGCGAGAGTATCAGAAACCCTTCTAGGTGCTTGCACGAGTAATCGCTCAGGCGACGAACTCCAGTTTTGAGCGAGAAGCCATCTCGCTTAGGCAAGGAGGTCTCGCCTAAGCGAGAAAATGTGAAAGCCCCACTCTTCCACTATTCGAGCTCTCGCTTAGGTGAAAGGAGCTCTCCGGAGCGAGAGAACCTCTCTCGCCTGAGCGAGAACTGGGCAAGGACGTGCTCAGATGCTGTTTTCTCCTCTGTTTATGGTTGATGGTCACACGTTTGATTGAATTACTCTATTAACGCATATATTAAATGGTTTATGGGCTGGAATTGATGTGTTTGGTATTATTATCCGTATGGAACATGATTGAATGGTTGGTTGAATATGGGCATGAGATTTATATGCATGATAAATCTATGGTTGGTTAGTTAAGCATGGCTATGGTGAGTTGGACGTAATTCCATGAGTCTCTTGGTGAGATCTCATGGTGGTGCCTCATGTAATGGACGTAATTCCACGAACCTCTTAGTAAGGTTTCGTGGTGGTGCCTCAACATATATAATTATGTAAGGATTCAAGTAAGGATTGCATCCTGAAGCTCTAAAGAATCAATTAGTCTCACGTAGAGCGTACTGACTCAAGTGGTGAGAGTAGCAGAAGACCCTAGTCTTTGGCAGGATAATGACCTTAGATGTTTGAGGGCTAACCTTGTGCGTGGTAGGGTGAAACCCATTGGTAATGGCTCTACAGAGCAGTAGAGGCCACTACAAGTGCAAACATCCAGTGAATCCGACCGATTATATGTATCCGGATAATTGAGTCTTAGAGTCTTACTTGTTTGCTATCACATGATTGTTTGCTTATCTTGTTGCATGTTTATGATATGTTTTAAGTGTCTGTGTGCTATAACATGTTAAACAGATTTATACTTTACCTTACCCTTTCTATTTGCTTGTGTGTTTTGCGTGTGGTTTTCTCCTTTTGCGATGATCATCAATTTATTGATGTGAGCAGATGTGGGAACCCCTAGTGGTTATCAGGGTGATGGAAACTCCGCAGCATAACTAATCTTGGGTTGGATCCCCTGTTTCGAGTACTCTTTAAGGTATTGTGGCCTATGTACTGTCTTTGCTCTATGAGCATGTATTTTGGATAACTGTCAAACGTTTATTCTTGTTCTTCTGTTTTGTTAATGGCATCATAGTGTGCCTTAGTTTTCTCTCCGAATATTTTGGATAATTGTAAGGAGTGACTCTTGTACTCCATGAAATTGCTCTTCATATTATATCCCATGTGATGTTTCATTTAATTAAGCGTATTTATTAAATGGGACGTTACAAAGTATATATATATATATATATATATATATATATATATATATATATATATATATATATATATATGACATAAATACATATAATTCTCATATTTTATTTTTCCTATAATTATGCTATCCTTTTGATTTAATGGTTTTAATTTCTCTTCATTTTTCCTATAATTATGCTATCATTTTGATTCAATGGTTTTAATTTCTCTTTATGAAAATACGCTTTTCAACCTAAACTATTGGTCGATGAATTCCAACTTTGTCTAATTTGATATCTTTTAAAATACTCATTTCATTATAAGAAAATGTCTCATTAATAACAAATTTTAGTGACAAAAAGTTGTTAGTCACTATAGTAACCAATTTAATTACCAATTTACAAAATAAAAAGTTATTGGTTACAAAAATAGTCATTATTAAGAATAAAAAACTATATTTGCTCACTAAATTTGTCACAAATTAATTAGATACTAATTAGAAATCAATTCGTTTGGTAGTAAAAACTAATGTTTAGTGACCAATTTCCTTTGGTAGCTAAAACCTTGGTAGCCAAATTTTAGAAACCAATTTAGAGACCAATTATATTTTTTATTCATAATAGTGACTATTTTAGTAACCAATAATTTTTTATTTTGTAAATGGGTATCCAAATTGGTGACTACAGTGACTAACAACTTTTGCTCACTAGAATTGATTATTAGTGAGACATTTTTTTTGTAGTGTTTTAATATTATTTTATTAGAAATTGTACCATCCAAGGTTATGTCGGGATATGGCTAACCTCAATGTTGTCTTACTTTCGACCAGATAGAGATCTGTTTCTAAATCCAAGCATGCACTACAAGAAAAACTATATTTACTAACGGTAATAATCCGTCAGTAATGGCACAAATCCGTCAATATATATGTTTTATCACGGACTATCGACGGTCAAAAATTCGTTAGTGAATGCTTCGTTGGTAATACGCTACTGACGGATTATCCAGATCCGTTGGTAATTCTCGACAGACACATCCTTTGCAAAAATCGTCGGTTATTACCGACAGATGCATCCTTTGGTAATTATCAATGACCTTATCTGTCGATAAGTGCTGTCGTTCATCCTTTGTCTTTATCGACAAATTCGTCCATTGGTAATTACCGAAGGATGCATCTGTCGGTAATGACAAATGCTGAACAACAACACTTACTGACGGATATGGTCGTCGATAATCCATCGACAATTAAAGTGATTTTGTTTGGAAAGATCTGTTTGTTGAACATTCCACAATACTTGCTATAGAAAATTCCAAAACAAACAATTCCAAGAATTCAACATTCCATTATATACTAAATGTATCATATCAAACTCCATCACAATAAACCACATCACATACAAAATTGTCTATATAACATACAATACCAGATAATATGTAGCATAACAATAATTGTCAAATATGATAGACATAAGCACCATCATACCAAGTCAGAATATAATAAAACACAAGTTTTGCTGGAAGTATTTATTAAATACAAGTTCGAAGTTTTTATTAAGTACATAAAGGTCTAATAATCTTCATAATCAGGAGAAGATTTGTGATCGTCCTCTTCATTATTTTGTTGCTAAGACTTGGGTTGAGCATTAGGAGGAAGATATTGCAGGACTAGTGATTGAAAGGATCGAAACTCAGACCTCAATTGCTCATTTTCCTCCAAGTTGCGTGAAAGTTGCTACCTAATATTATTGAGGTCCTCAGTATTAGAAAAGGAAGAAGCTGGTAGTTGGTTCAAGCTTTCATTTGAACCCGTATATTTTGAAACAAGTTGACCATCTCCATTAAGTTTTCCTTTCTTTTTTCCTCCAACTGTCTCAATCCAACACCTAGTCATAATATTCTCATCCTGTGTAGGATCAGCAGAGGATTGCTCTTGTTGTATCAGCACATGAGGAAGCCTCAGATCTTACTTGGGATAGGCAAGTCTAAAATTCTTCTTGTAAGTAAACAATTAACAATTATTATTATGTGGTGGGATACATATATAAGTTTAAGAGTAAATAATATTGAACAGTAAAAGAGACTTACATTTGTCTTCCTAGACCTCTCATCCACATACTCACCAATACCCTTCCAGATATGTGTCTGCTGAAAGACTTCATTAAGAAACACACACCGTCCCAATGCACGTGCCTGCAACAAAATATGTTATAGTGTTAGATTTGATTTGATTTCAAACTTTAAAAATATAGTTCAAATGTGACAAATACAAATAGTTAATGTGTATACCATACGAAGGGCATGGTCATGAGTGGTAATGAATCCACCTGTGTGTAAGGCTCCACCCATTTCATATGCCCTATTCTTTTTTGCTGCAATACATTTGCTCTGATAACTTGGATAATTCCAATGTTCTAGCAGCATAGTCCATACATCATTAAGAATTCATTCGGGCCTTTCTCTAGCCATTATAGCATCTCTAAACAGCTCAAATAGACGATGAGAAGCTCTGTTGTTGAAATTTCTCTTAATTTCAATTTCATGCTCCGGTGCCCATTGAACTCTCCTCTATAACAACACAATTTAAACATTTAAAACATTTTAAGTATATTAAGCATGGAATAGTCATTAACAACTTAATTTACCTATATAATAAGTTAGAACACGTTATCTTGAAACATTGCAAGAAAATATCCTTGTCTTTTTTAGGTATTGTTCCCCATGATGGCCAAGGATTAAGAAATTGTTGCTTGATTGTCTTTGTGATAGCCTATGAAGCACTCTAGATGGAACAAACCTAGAATTCATGGAAAATTGTTAGAAGATGAAAGAAGTTATACAATATAAAGCATGAGAATAATTGAATTGAAATATTACCCTCAATCGACAGGTTCAATCATCGGGCATTTCTGCAGAGGAGGGTCATGTTCTACATCTAAATCAAGATCAATCATAGGTTGTGGTTCAACTATATCACTTGCAACTGGGGATGGTTCAAACTGCTGACCAACAACAGAGGACGAGCCACCAATCGAGGCTGGGGATGGTACAATATGAGGTGAAGGGGATGCTCCAATGTTTGTAGAAGGGGTATGTATCCCTGTGTGTGGAGCTGAGGAAGATGATGATGGTATATGTAAGGGTGGTACAAACGAGAGTGGGTTGGGAGCAACGACAGGGGTATGTAACCCTCGATAATGTTAATTTTTACCATTATCCAAGCTACATTTTCATAGCAAAATCATCTCTTCCAAAGCTTTTAACCTACTTAATCCTTAAATTTATCTTACTTTTGTAAATAAATACATTTTGGGTTACATTGATCTAAATATACCACTAATCCCCATTTTTGTGTCCTTTTTGTAGATTGGAAGCTTTGCTCCAAAAGTCCAGACAAATGAGTGACCCGGAATTGCAAGGAGAAGAGCAAAAATGTCAACAAGAAGCGCCCGGCGACAAAAAGCCAGCGCCAGGTGCAACAGGCCACCAGCGCCAGGCGCCAGACAAGCGCTAGCAGGCGCCACTGCTGCTCACCGCCTGGCGGTACCTGGATGCCGCCGAGCGGTAGCTGAAATTTTTGTTGGGGTTAGATGTAGCCACTAAACTTTCATGTATTTTCGAATGGTTTGAATATATATATGCTTCTTCCATTGATTTCTAGTATCTTTGTTTTTGTATTTAAAGCTTGCTTTGTTTTACCCATTCATTACATGATATTTGGGTCATTAGGTATTGGAAAATATCTCTTGAAACCTTGAATTGGAACAAGATACCTAATGGAACTTGTATCTAGGAATGGAACT
>Ga0214542_1001541_pt1 | contig 47389 bp, 22 predicted proteins | sample CNSS1metaG_FD_160096 | JGI IMG/M metagenome (GOLD analysis project Ga0214542, IMG submission 160096) | Root nodule microbial communities from cowpea collected in UCLA plant growth center, Los Angeles, California, USA - CNSS1 | ecosystem: Host-associated > Plants > Roots > Nodule | place: USA... | reverse complement strand
ATAATTCCAAACTATTTCTTCAACCTCCTTATCCCATAACTCGCAAACGGAGTTCGAATAGAACGACTTTTGTAACGTGTGCGGGGTTGATGCTTCATTCGCGCATACATATTGCTTTCCTCCATTTTGACACACATGCCATTGCTTTTATGAACTTCATCATCTTCCTCAACAGATTTGCCTCCCAAATCAAAACTATGATCATGTGTCGAAGAAGCACAACCATTGGTGTCATAACATGGATCATATTTCTTAGGCGGTTGTTTCCTCCTCTCCTTCATCTTTGTTTTTAGAATATCAATTGATTGCTTAAGTTCCTCAATAACAGCTTCTTGTTCTAAAATTTCACGCATAAGCTCTTCCTTCTCTTCTAAAAAACACCCTCCTTCATTTCTCCTTTCAACCTTGCCAAATCCACACCCATATTCATGAAAACCTTCTTGGACAACTACGTGTTTAAGCTCTTCTTCTGACACGGCAACGTCATGCAAAACCTGCCATCATTAACAAAATAAACCAACAAGCAAACCAATAATAAATCATTTAAAAAATTGATTGAGTAATAAACACAATCAAATTATAAATTATAAACAAACATCAAACTAACCGCTTTCTTCTTCAAACTACGACTAACTATGGAATCCCCAACTTTAACATCCATCCAATGCAATATTCGTGGAAATTGACTGGGAGTTCCTCCCTTTCTCTTCCAAATCAACAAATGCTCAAAAGCCCATACTTGTAACAAAATTTAAACAAAATTTTAACACCATTAGCGAATAATTCAAGATCATAATTAATAAAACAATCAATTAACGAATAATTTATTATACCTGTAACAAATAAACACAACCATCCACATGAAAGTATTTCGCATTTCCTTCGTCGCTCAACAACAATGAAGCAGTACATAAACTCTCAACCAAGTACTCATACACAACACTACCCCAATTATATTTTCCTAGACTTCCAAAGTCATCCACAATGTTGAACAATATCGGAAAAATTCTACCCCTGCGACTAGACAATAGAAACTCACATATTCCTATCAAAACATACAATCTACAAAAATCAACTACACTTAAATCTCCAAGATGTTGCATTAAGAATTCATAAACCATTTTGACATCAACGTTTTCATCATCAAACTGTTTCCTACACTGACTTTGAACAAAACCCTCAGCCAAATCAATTTTAGTTCCAACAACCCGTAACCCTAAACCTAAGCATACATCTAATAAAGAAAATCTAACAATTTCTTTATTAAGGAGAAAACCTCCTCTCCTCTCAACCCACACATTAACCAACTCATTTAGAAGATTTCTACTTATCTTCAGAGACTCTTTCAACTTCGGCATCCAAGCAAAGGGTGTTTGCTCTAGACAAATAATTTGTTCTTTTGCTAAGATCTTATTCAAAGAACCAAGAAAATGCGTCCGACATGAATGTCTAAAATATATCTGCATCCACAAAAAAAAAGAATACATCAAGTCATTATTTAATACATATATTGAACAACCTTGTATGACAATTTCCAAACTCATACCTTCGTCTCAGTTGTACAACCATCGTCTTCACTGCCATCAGTCATGATTCCCAAATAAGATCTTCAGTTCACAAAAATCAATATAAATCAAATCATTCATAATGTATTCATAAACCATTTTCACATAAAAATTGCACACATGTATTCAAGTGCAATTATCAAATAACACAAACAAAACTAGTTCTGCAATATTAACCAACTATTAGCTCAATCCACAAAACAGTAATATGTATGTATCCCCAACAAATTGCTCTAATCATTGCACCGATTGCACAAAACAATTGCACATATAAATAGACACCAACACAAACTAAGCGTGCCAAAAACTAGTACTTCAAAAAAGATAAACATGGTAACTAAGTCGCAGAAATCAACACTAATTGTAGAACATAATTTTAACAAAACAAAACAGCACAAATTGCACCACAGAAACAATAACATGGCATGAACAATGTTGAAAGAATATGGACCTTGGTCCTGGATCGTGCTCAACCCGCCAGAGACTGCTGGATAGTGCTCAGCCCGTCAAACACAGAGGAAGGCTCGAAAATTCGTGGTTCAGTGTGGTGGATAGAGAGTAGGGTCGACGGATGAGGTTCAGTGGTCGACTGCGGCTTCAGTGGTTGCCCATGGGCTGAAGTTCGTGTACTAATTGAAAGTGAGGGAAAGATAGAGGGGAGGTTGAGGTTAGCTTATCAAATTAGGGAATTCGGAGTGTGGAGAGGGATTCGGGTTAGGGTTTCTCGCATGGAGGGGTTTTGGGGTTTGCGTCACTGAGGGAATAAATTCTCATACGAAAATGGCAGGTGAGCCTCACCGTTGGGAGCAGCGCTGGTGACCGTTGAAATTGGGGCAAAATTTAGGTTAGGTTATGAAATTGGGGATTTGGGATTGTGGACAGGGATTTCGGGATTGACCAACGAAGAACATAGCTGCGGTTTCTAGGGTTAGGGTTTCTCCAACAAAGGGGTTTTGGGGTTTCGACAATGACGCCGGAACGGGGTTCGGGTGCGGGAGGGTATTTGTGGAGCGGTAAGGGATTCCAAGTGGTGGAGCAGAACTGTGTGTGCTGCGACAAGGGTTATGGACGGCAGCGGTTGCGGGATCACGTCCACCAGAGGTGTGTGGCTGTGCGGGACGATGGTTGTCGGATGCCGGTTTCGTGTCTGTGTTGTGCGGGGAAGGGAAATCGAGCGGTGTAGCGGTGCAGGACAGTCGTTTTCAAAAAAGAAAAATGGTTCCGCTGGTGTGAGACGGAGCGGGAGCGGGAGAGGGAGAGGGTCTGGCTGGGAGGGGGTTTGGGGTTTCTGGACCGCTAGGTGCGAAAACGTGGAGATGAGGTGCGTGTGGTGCGGCTCTGTGTGTGTGCGGGAAGAAGGCGCGCAGAGGGGTTTGTGTTTGAGGGCGCTTTGGAGAAATGGAGAAGCGGTGGAGCAGTGGAGAGGTGCGGTGGAGCAGTGAAAGAGTTTTGAAAAAATAAAAAACAAATGCGCGGTCTGGTGTTGGGGAAATTTGGAGAAGGCTGTGACCACACGCGCGTGTGCGGAGAATGACGTTCCCTTCTGCCAATTTAATTTTTCAATTAAAAAAAAAAAATTAAATCTACTTTCTGTTGCCACGTAAGGTGGTCATGAAAGTGGTCAAAATGGGGTGTCATTCTATCATTATTCGTTAACTTATTGTTTGCTTTGATGATTATGCCTTTTCTTGGCAACGCTTTTTCTTTTGTAAAAATAATTTAACATTACATATATGTTTATCTTTTAGCTAAAAGGATATACTTACATGCAGAGTGAACATATAAAATGTAGAGTCCTTCATTTTATAAGACATATTTAAACAAACTTCTTCAAAAAAGTTTCAAAAAGATAAAAACTAATGAAACAAAAATTCAGACCTTCACATGCGTATCTACACATGTAGAAAGTGTCTTGGTTTTCCCATGGATTCCATTGATGTCAACTTCAGCATATGCAAAGCCATACAAAATACAAACAAAGTGTCTGCGTTGTTTTCCTGGCCTATTTCCTTCCTTTGCATGGTCCATGCGCTATGATAGATGGCCATGCTTTCCTATTGGTATGTAGTTTCTTGTAAAGATGACACCAACAAGGTTGAATTTGTCCACTTTAACCACGACATGGTTATGCTTGGCCACCCTTTATGCACCATAATGCATCATGTTCTTTTTGTTTCCCTTTGAGGATGGCACAAATCCTGTCCTCATCGCCACGTGCATCACTGCATAAACACCACATTCAACTAAATTTGTAGAGTTAGTGATTTTCTTTGGCTATTACCTTCTTTTATTGGGTAATCATGCTACTAAGTATCTGCATATTTCGATTGCATGGGTTTCAACCTATTCATTTAAGATGCTGAAACCTTATGGATGAATAATTCACTTTATATTTTTATATATATGATCATTACAAATAAAAACACGCACAATAATATTGCTACAGCAATTGCATCTCCAAGGTGAACCACAATTTGAAACCTTACTTGGTCGATAACAAACTTCTGCTCTGAAGCCATTCATTCACATACATAGATCAATCACCATGTTCCATTTCTTTTGGATTGTCCCTTCCACATTACATCATAAGCACCATTCTCATCCTCGTGATCAAAATAGAGACAAAGAAAAGAGCCAAATTTTTAACATATCTTTCTTCTATCAGGTGTAAATCACAAGAGGTATCTTGTCCTTGGTCGTGTCTTCCAGTGACACATAAAAATCTCAACACTATTCTACTTCTGGGTGACAAGACACCATTTAAGGTTTTATAATTGTAGCTAGCATAACATTTCACCAAACACGTACAAGGAAATTTTATTCATTCATCTTCATTCTGCACTGATTGACACTTTGCCGATGAGTTGAACCTACGTGGCTATGATTTCCACATTTCAAATACTGATGATAAGGACCCCTTATCCCATTCTATCAACTAACTCATTGTTCTTTTCCTTCTCTTAGTTAGCACTCACATTATGTTTTCTAATATAGCTATAAGCATCAGAATTTTGCACTTAAACTTGACAAAAATGAACTGTTTTCTTAAAAAGTAAATAATTGTCCAAAATAAGTCTTGTGGGTTCTATATATGCACCATGTTTTGGACCCTTATGTTTTACTTTCCTATTTTAGATTACATAAAACGTGTTACGTTCCGTCCTATTTTGCATATACGTAACAGTTGTAACAAAGTTAATTAGATTTGACATAGAAAAGATTATGAAAAGATTATCAATTATGGGTGTAAAGGAATTTTATTTGCTCAATTTCTTTAAGCATATCTGCAATGAGTAAAAGGCGTGTGTATATATATGACGAATGTGCAGTGAAATGATTAGATTGAATACACTGATTATGAAGATTGTGAAAGTACTCGTGATTTTGTGTAACTAACTGCTAAGATGAAGCCAAGCACATGACTACATACTACGTGTGCAGGGGCTAGCTTGCTTTACGCGGTATATGGGACCTCCCTGCGTATATGCTTGTTCAGTTATTTTCAAATTTAGTTTTGCCACTTTGTGAAATTGAATAGAGTTCAAACAAATTACCCATATGAGTTCTTGGTCGCTTATGCTTAATATTTGGGACCACTTTCATGTGCCAACTTGCAGCGATGGCTCACTCCCTTTTCTATCTTCACAATCTGAAATTCGCTACACATATAGTTAGTTACCTTGTGGTTTAACAAATTTTGGCTACAATGGTTATGGTTCTTAACATAAGCTATATATGCTTGTTCTTGTTACATACCCATTTCCTTGAGCATTTTTAGTGGGTTATAAATGCTAAATGGCATGGCAATAAGCTAGGAAAAGGCTTCATTATAATAATGTATGTGACCATGTTGGAATTTGGATTCTCGGTTGGTTTCTTTGTGCTGCTCCTCTATTGTATTTTCATAATACACTGATTATCACTAATTTTGAAGTTTTAAAATATATTAAAAAGGATATTTAAAATACTAACATGTATTTTTAAAGTTCAGCAGAAAACAACACCAAAAAAACCAGTAGAAAATTTGAACTCGACCATGTTGTGTATATTTAAAGTTGATAGATTTAGTTGCACATTAAATATTTGATTTGATGGGTCTACGAGGAGAGATTTATTTGGGAAACACAACTCTTATATAAGACTCAAATCGAAATAAGTATATGATTGTTGATCTTTTTATCTCTATTTAATTTGATACTTGGACTCATTTAAATTTTTAACATATTTTAGTAAAAGATTGATTTTGAAAATGTGATTTACATCGAAACTGATGTTTGAATTGAAACAATTTAGGTTGCTTTAGCATTAGATAAAACGTTTTACCCCAAGTTTTACTTTCACTTTAAAAATTTGATTTGAACCCAAAACTGACTCTGAATATTGAAACAATTCGGGTAGTTTTTGCAGTTGATAAAAAGTTTTGCACCAAGATCAAGATTAAGAGCTAGGTTGCTTATAATATAAAATTATTTAAACACAAATCATATATTTAGTTTCGTACTAAAAATTTGATTACAGGTAGAAAAATAATTTTGAATTGAAACATATTTTGGTGAATTCTTTTATCCTAAATAAAAAGAAGAAAATCATACCAAATTCCACTTTTAACCTGCTTTTCTTTAAAAAATAATAATCAATTCTATTAACACTTATTCAAACACACATCATAGATAATTATAACTTGATTCTCATTTAGGTGGATTGCACTAAACACTTAAAAAGTGTTTATCCCTTCCCTCCAAAACGCAAATTCAGTGGGTATGAAAGGTTGTGCACGCGTGAAATTAAATGACGTTCATTAAATGCTCAATAAGCCAATTGACACACGTCAACGATTCTAATATCTGTACCATCACTCTGGTTGAATAAGGTTAATAGTATTCAACTACAACAACAACAAAAATCAGTTAAAACAGTACTTGAAACAAATGGCAGTTAATATAGAGAATCACTCACAAGTCAAAACCTAGAGAACAGTAAAAATAACAGAGTGAATTTTAGCGAATAAGCTTCTTCTCATTAGTAATCGAACGAAAACATAGAAAATGCAAAAATTTTGCACCTTTGAGCACAAGCACTCACGAAAACTCTTAGCATTGAAAGAAGGATTGTGGGAGTAATGAGGAATTGAAGTTTTCTTAGCAGTAACTCAGAGGAGATAAACTCATGTCTACTAGAATTCAAGTTACAGTGTGCTATAATTCAACATTATTGAGCATGATATATCATCTATGACAAACACATCTGTAGTGGTATAGGCTATTAATTGGGTCATTTCCCTCTACTGGCACTTGCTCAGCTCTGCATTTATACTTACAACCTCTACACTCATTGTACGTACAAGTTGGTGCAGTGGATCCAATCATCAGTCTCCTAGAAATCCTCATTTTCCATGTCTCATTGCCATCCTAAGATTCCACATATTCAATGCAAGAATTATGATGCAAATGGAAAATCAACCAAGAAATTCAAAAGGGTAACTCACCTCCAAACTTGGCTCTCTTTGGGGTTCAGAAGATTGAGGTAACAACTCTTCTGTTTTTATTCCTGCATCAGTAGTGACAAGTTTAGGATACACCAAAAGCACATTCTCTTGAAACTTGTGGCAATAAAGTTCATGAACATGAACATGAAGAAACTAAGCCAGCCTGGATTGCTTATTACTCTTCGAAGTTCAATACAATACACACAACAAGAATTAAAACTGAGAAAAGTGAAATGAAATTGTACATGAAGAAAAAAAACTATTAATGGAAGTAGTAGAATGAGAAGAAGCAAGATAAAAATATAGAGAATGTAGTAGAAAGCAGGTGAGTGATGAAAAATGAAAAACTGATGCAGAAGAGTGTGACAAGACTTATGACCTTGCGTGAATTTAGCTGCAAGAATTAAGGTGAAGAGTAGGAAGAGTACATCAGGTAGTTTGGTGTCTCCCATTGTGGCGTTTTGGTGTTGTAATAATAAGTGTGAAGGGGATATGAGTGATGATGGTGATATGAAGGGATAAATGAAATGAAAATGAGTTTGTTGAAAAAAGATAAAGATGGATGGGAAGAGATAGATAAATGTGTTTGTGGTGATTTAATGACCATAAGAGATAGACTAGCAAATTGTGCAATGAGACAGAGGAGCATGATCAAGAGGTACAAAAATGCTACGCACAATGGCTAACTCATGGTGGAATTCTAGACCCAACCAGAATTACAAGAGTGCCCATATCCTAGTTAACCTGGCCATAGTGAAGATAGTGAAAGGTTTGACCTTTTGCGGAGGTAAAACTGGTGTTTCCATGCAAAGAATCATTTGGAATGGCTACCGCAATGTAAAGACATGTTCACTACCCAACATGCATCAGGGTTCTGTCTTTTGGATGTGCCTTCAGATTCCAAGGAAAAGATCTTCAATAAATGTACAAAATCATATGGATGACAATTCTTTTAAACTTCAGACTCTCATTTAATGTGGTCGATAGGGGTGTGTTGTGTGTGTAAGTTGGCGTTCTCATCTTTTCAACATTAAAAATCAATGCTCAATTCTCAATAAACCAACACTCATTAAGGTTGCATCAAATGCTAGTGTTTTCTTAGGAAATGATGGTTATCAATTTTTGTTGTTACATCTTAATTTTGTGTACTGCTTACCAGAAGTTTGAAGAAACTTCTTAGTTTTACTAGTTACAGTAAAAGAGGTATAAGGAGGAGGCCAAGTACAATTTGGAGACTCGTAGCTTCAAATCAAATTACAGCCTAAAATGATCCCTTGCACCTATTAGTTTTACAGGACAAAAGTATCAACCGTTTCTCAGTCTCTTTTCACTGTGGATTACAACTTTTTCTAGGATATTCATGGAAATTTCTGTAATAAAAGGTTGTAAAATCATTATCAATTGGAGTCGTTTTCAAGTTTGTGTTCTAAACAATCCACACTAGAAAATGTGGACAGTTATCCACGTGTTTCTTAACACCTTAGATTAAAATGCACAACGTTGAGTTGTTGGCTTGTTGCACTGAATTTTGGATGAGCAAGAAACCAACGAATCTAAAGTCAAAAGAAGATTTTTTTCCCATGTATTTTAATCTTATAAAATATTACTTGATCGAAATGGAGATTGTTTAACTCTTTTTTTATCAACAAAAAAGAAATATATTTAACAGAGCATTTTAACCTTTTATAATTTATATACAAATGTTGTTTATCTAGTAAACTAAAACTATCTAGAAACTTCTGGAACTATCCTACAAAGTAAGAGGTTTCCTTGCTTACCAATCTCGAGCCAACCAATATAATGTTTACTGATCCAAGATCAACACCATTGTTTAGAAAAAGATTGGATAAATTACAAAAAAGAACTTAGATACAATGGTCTCGTTGTCATAAAAGTCCTTATAGAGTAGTTGTGCTAGTGTTTCTGCTTTGATTTCCTTCCTAGCCCAAAGGAGTAGACATCCGATATTATGCATATTTCTTGTCTTTTGTTGTTAGGCTTCTAGCGTCTCCCTGAGACTATACTCCCTTCCTGCCTAGAAAAACTCTTATTTTTCTAGAGAAATAGCCTCGAGCTTCTTGTAGTACTTCCATGTACGCTTAAACGGTTTCTAACAAAATAAGATGAAGTCAATAGTTACTGCACAAAAAAGGATTGTCCAAAAATGTATGGAATAGCATGATTATCCTAAAAGCTTTGTTGGCTAACAAGAGCCAAGATGTTTGTCCCTTTTATAGAAAATTTAAGCATCGGACTGGACATTGATACCAATCTGAATATGAGAAAGCAACATTGATTCGTTTGTGTTTTATCCATAGCCATGCATTCAATTGTACCATACAAAATATTTCTTCTACATTTACCTTCCTTTGCCTAAATATCACCATATTCCTATGATTCCAGATTGCCCAAAGTATTGCTACCCACATTGTCTTCCAAATTTTGTTTTGTTTCCCATTAAGTTACAAAAGAGGAAAATGTTGGAAATGGGTTTTATGTTGGTTGTGATTCATTGAGCATACACCCACCACTTATCATACATTTCTTGTACCTTCTAAGCTATTTTACAACTAAAAAGTAAGTGTATAACTCTTTCATCTTGCTCTTTACACATCTCACAAAAGTTGTTACCTAGCTGAATTCCTCTATGCAATCACTTATCCTTTGTTGGTATCTTTTCCATCAACACTTTCCAATTGGGTAGAGCCTTTACACTCCAATATGGTGTAAACAACGTATTATTTTCCCCACCGAGGTTGTCTTGCATGATTCTATACGTTAAGCTATCTGAAAATACTCCTTCCTCATCATGTTTCCAAAACCACGAGTCCTAACTTTTTTTTTTTTAAATGTTGACCAATTATTAGTTGGTTAAGTTGTTGCTCTTAGTCTATCTCTCATCCATGTTAAGTGTCATACCCATCTACTTTCTCTCTATTCACCGACTTCTCCAATAACCATTTCCTTACAATTTGAGATTGAGTAAAGTTTTGGAAACATAAGATACAGTGGGGTATCCCCTGCCAAATTATCTTCCCAAAATTTGACTTTATTCCTTACCCCCACTCTCTAACCCACACTATTGTTGAACCAGTTATCTTGCACCCCTTCCCCACATGTACTACATGTAAGACGCGAGAAAATTTAAAATAAAGAGAATCCTATGAGAAAAATTAATAGCTTGATTAAGATTGTTAATTTGTTAAATTAGTTATTTTAATTTAATTATGACATATTGAATAATTATTTGGGTGATTGAAGTTATTATTTTATTTATTTAAATTATCAATATTATATAAAATATGGAACATACATGTTTATAAATATGTAGTGTGAATTTTATAATGAGATAACGAGTGGCATAATAAAAGGGCCATGCTAATGCCATGGGAAAGAAAGGATATGGCAACCCTTGGCATTAAAAAAATAGAAAAGGTGAGCTAACTCCCAAAATGAATAATTAAAGAGATTTTAATTCAAAATTCAATCAGGTTGAATATCATCTGATTATTTTTTTATCAACTCCTAGAAACCAAGTGTTGGGTTTTAAGTATGAAAGGACGAAAATAAAATAGTGAGATTACTTAACCTAACAGGAAAAACCACAAAAGGAAGGACGTTTAGGGCAAACCCTCAACCCTCTAGGTAAAGTAAAGGTTAGAGAGAAACCGTGAAGAGTGAAGGTTGGATCTTAAAGAAAAAACATAGGTTGAAAGCAGCTCAACAGGTAGGGGAAGCCAACTTTTTGTGTTTATTTTCTTATATGTATAACAACTGCATATGTGTTTTCGTTTTATTTAATGCACAGTGTCATTGTTGAATCTTTGTTAGTTGGGTGTAGTTTTGTATGTGATGTATGGGTTTATGAAGTTATAGTTTTTGGTTGTTTGTTGGTTTCCTAATCCTTTTCAATGCTTGTATACCTTCGTCCATGTTGGTACGAGATGCATAACTTTTCATTCAAGACGTTGGGTTCATGCATTGGTTTGAGTTGTGTCGGTATTTTTTTCTTAGTTTCAAAAATTGGTTTATATCTCGTAGCAGCGGTTTCGTTTCTATAGGAGTTGTTTGCTTTCACAAATATTATACATCATTTTCGAATTCCCTTTTCGTCCATAAGGAATCATAGCATGGTGCACTATAATATTTAAGGCGACAACGTATTGATTTTTTTTATTAGTCTAGCCATATTAGTGTTGTTTAGTTGTCCCAATTTGTTAATGCATGTAATGTTGTGATGGAGTTTAACCCTCTTAACCTCTTTTGTTATGGTTTTAGTTTCATGCATTGTTGAGTTGGATGCTTTCCTTTGCTAAAAAAAAGGAACCAACTTATGGGTAATTGCATGCGTATAGGAATTATGTGGTGGCTAGTGTTTTCCTTACCTTGGGCCTTTTGAAATCAATAGCATGCATATAAGATTTTTGGTTGTTGTTGCATGTTGTAGTAGAGTGCACAATTTCCTTTTACTTAATTCTTTCTCTTTCTTTTTGTAATTTGACTTTAGCATGGTTGTGAGCCCGCTTTTGTCTTTCTTTTTGTTTTATGTCACTTTTTGTTTGATGGGCAGATAATTAGAAACCACATGTGAATTAGTTTTCCTTAACCATGCTTTTGGATGCAGACGTAGAATTCTTTTTGGTTCGTTTTAGCTTAGCCTTATAAGGTACAATTTTATCGTGTTCTTCTGACTATTGCACAAGTTTCTTTTCATTCATTTGCCATATATATATTATATTGTATTGGAAGAAAAGTAACATGGTCTTTCTTGTGTGGGGCCGAAGTGAATTAAATGCATGTTTCTTGTAATTTTGTGGTAGCTCTTCTTGTTTCACGTGAGCATAGCAAAGCTATGTGTGGCCTTTGTGTTATTTCGGTGCCACTTTTGATGATGCTTGGTTTTCATATAAGTGATGCATAACTTATGGTCTTCCTTTACTTGTATCTTCATGTAATGCAACATGGTTTTGTCTTTTTATTTCTCGCTTGTGATAATAATGTGGTAGATTGCATGGTTCTTTATATTCCACTTGGGGTTTAGATGCAGGTTCGTGCAACATTGGGTTAACATGTGTGGGATTATTTATTTTGGGTGCAACCTCAAGGTTGAATAGTTGGATTGTTTATGCATTTACTTTAGTTAAGGGACACATGTTTTAAACTGGTTTGCGTGGGTATAGAATATAATGATAGGGGGTGGTATTGAGCCTTTAATTTTCAGTAGAAGAAATAATGTGTGCATGGGTAACTAAAGTATGGTTTCTGGAAAAAAACCCAAGTTTGGTTGTTATTCCAATGTTTAAGTATTTTACATGGATGTGAGGTTGGGTATTAATTACAATGTCTTATTTTCCTAAATTTTGATTATATATCATTATGTATGGTTAGCTTACCCCCTATTGTTTGTGTTGTGTGTTTATTGTGTGTGCGATGACTGTATAACGTGTGTGTTATATAGGGGCAAATGATATTGCAAATGATTATGGCGTGGAGTAGATTGACGAGAAAAAAAGGGTGAACTTAGGATTTATGTTCATTTTTATTAAGTTGTTAAATTACGTATTAAAGACGGTGTAATTTATTTTCAATGTTGTTGTTATTTAAAAACTTTAGACAATGGATGTTTGAACTACGTTTTTTTAATAGATTATATTATGAATTTTTACTAAGTTCATTTTATCGATAATCGTTTCCGCTAAAATTGCTCATTTTATAACTTTACGTGACATCCAAAAATTGGGATGTTACACTACATATATCTCTCCACCACCAAGATCCTACCTTGTCTGCACTACTGACTTGTAAGTTCATCCATGAGTCATACTTAGATTCCAACACATCCTTCCATAATCCCTCTTTTTCCACTCCCAGTCTCTATTTTCATTTTGCCAACAAAGCTTTATTAAATTTTGCAATATCTCATAAACTCAACCCTCCTTCATACTTTGGTTTACACAAATCTTTCCATTTAATCCAGGCTATCTTCCTCTCCTCAAAACCCCAACCCCAAAGGAACTTTCTTTATATTTCGGTTCTCTTTTTGCATATGTTCTTTGGCACTTTAAAGAAAGAGAAGTATAATAAAGGTAAGAAGGATATGATCGACTTAATTAGGCAAACACGATCGACAAAAGATAGTAGTTTTCCTTTCCACTTTGATAGCTTATTCGTAATTGTTCTCACTATATATTGCCAAAAAAGTTTTTTTCTTGGATTATCACCTATTGGCATATTGAGGTATTTGAATGGGATTTTCATTTCCAGAGAATTGTTCCATTTCTTCCCTCTCTATCCCCTTCCTGCCAATTATAGTTTTATGGAAGTTTACCCTTAGACTTGACACCTCTTCAAAACATCTCAAAATAGTTTTAATTACCTTGATATTTTCCAAGCTTGGTTCACATAGGAATAATGTGTCATCTATAAACTGTAATAAATTTATCATGATTCCTTTGCTCCCTACCTTAACACCTTTGTATAGGTTTTTTTGAATAGCTTGGCTCACCATTCTTGCTAGCCCCTCCGCTACGATTAGAAATAGGAAAGGAGATATTGGATCCCCTTGTCTAAAACCTATTTTTGGTTGGAATTCCTTGGTAGGACTGCCATTCACCAATACCAACAATGTAGGTGATTCCATATAAGTTTTTACCCATCCAATCCATTTGCTAAAGAAGCCTAGTCTACCCATCATATAATACAAAAATTGCCAGCTCACTAAGTCAAAGGCTTTCCTAAAATCAACCTTAACTACTATTGCCCTGTTCTTTTTCCTCCTTATTTCGTTCACTAGTTCATTTGCTATGAGTATACTATCTAACATTCCTCTTCCCTTGATAAAAGTCGATTGTGAGAAATCTATGACTTTTGGAAACACCCTCTTCAACCTATTCGCTAACACCTTGGAAATGATCTTGTACGCAACCAACCAAAGAAATAGGTCTAAACTCCTCCAAACCTATTGGGTTTTCTGTTTTAGGTACTAAAGCTATGAAGGATGTATTGCAACCTTTAGGTTTTCCCCAACCCTTTAAAACCAATTTATTGCCCGAGTTATGTCTTGCTTTATAGTTGTTCAATTACTTTTAATAAAATGAAAGTTAAAACCATCCGGCCTAGGGCTTTTATCACTCCCACATCGGTTGATTACCTCTTTTATTTCATCTCCCACTACAAAAAATGATGTAAGTTACGATGGCGTTTTTTTGTTAAATACGGCGTTTTGAACCGTCATAATTTAGGCCAGTGGCGATTTCAAAACTCGTCGTACATGTTGTCGCCACAAAGTAAATTATGGCGATTTGTAATAAACTGCCGTACCAACCACCATTTTATGCATTGTATAAAATGACATTTTGTAGATGTAAATAACGACAGTTAAAACTGTCGCAATTTTCTCACTGAAAGCACAATCTCAATGTAAATTGTGGTACCTTGAAATGCCATTATTTCATTATATTTTGATATTTTCAACTATCGTAATTTGAAAACAATATATCATTTATAATTATTGACATACATTTATGGTTTTATAATATAGGTTAAAATACCTTTTTGGTCCTAATTTTCGTCAAGTTTTGTTAAATAAGTCATAATTTTGGTTTTGTGTTCAAATAGGTCATAATTTTCATCAATTTTGTTCAATTGGGTCCTTTTTTGCTAATACCGTTTAAATCATTAACGACAATGAACAATGACTACCACGTGTCACTTCGTGGTTTTGTTGAATTTTTTTAAATTTTTTTTAAATTTTAAATTTTTTTAAAATTTATTTTAAATGTCCACATGTCAAACCAACAACGTGTCACGTGTCAAAGTCAATGTTTTATATTCAATTTGGTCCCTATATTTGTTATTTTTGTTCAATTTAGTTCTATTTTTTGTTAATATGAACAAAATTGGTCCCTCTCCAAATTGGAACCAAATTTAATTTTTATATTAAAATTCACATCATTATAACTTTGGGACCTATTTGAACACAAAACCAAAATTAGGACTTATTTGACAAAACTTGACGAAAATTGGGACCAAAAAGGTATTTTAACCTATAATATAATAAACCTATTCAATAATAAATACAAAAAATATAAATTATAAAAGTACACAAAAAATTAGTGAAAATTAATTTTATAGATGATTTTAGATAACAAAGTATTTTCATCATTTGATCACAATTACATATCAATGTAAATATCCAAAAAAAGAAAAGAAAATACACATGTCACTATCCAAAATAAAGACAACACACATATCAAGACATTTTCAATATCAAAATAGCAATTTGTCTTGCTTGCTCCACTTGATCCTACTTTGTCATTTGTAGATGGCACATCGCTTCCAATATCTGGTACCTACAATAAAAAACACATATAAGTAATGTTTTATTGAAAAAAATAAGAAAGAAATAAAACAACTTTAAGTCATTTACTTAAGTAAATTATACCTCATTAATTGAGGGACGTGGCAAACTTACAATAGAAGCTAGGGATTCTGGAACATCTTCTTTAGAAGCAATGTAGGCAAGCAATGCTTGCATTTGGCTTTTCATAGTTGCAAGCTCATTTTCTATCCTCACAAACTTGTCATTTGTATTTGAAGAAGTTCCACTAGATGAAGCAAAATTCATACCACTTAATCTTGTACTAGACTATTTAAATACAAGGGTAGTTCAGGCTAGATTTAACATTAAGGTAAGTTTATTGGTATGTTGCAAATTAATACTTAGTATCAGGGACTTTTTACAAACATAAATTTAACAATACAATGATATATAATGTAACAACTTACATATTTTTGCAACTCCTCTATAGCGTGACGGATCAAATTATTTGGCTAAAAGTAGGATATATTTTATCTTTCTGTGAGGCTACAGTTGCATTACATGTTTAGTTTATCTATGCATCAGTGTTGACCTCATGGACTCCATTAAACTATTTGTTATGTAATTATTCTCTGTTTTAATAATATTCTAGTTGATCTGTCCTTAATCATGATATTTTCTATTGACTTGATACAGAAAATGAAGATCTAAGTAAAATTTTAGATTGCCAAAAATTTTAATCATATAACAAATATTGGTTGAAGGCCAATAATAAAGAGAGAGAAAGAGAAAGAGAGATTTTGAGTGTGCTGACTATTTAATTATATTACCATTTTTTTTTGAAAAAAATATTTTAATCCAAAACACGAAGAACATAAGAATATTTAATTAATAGAGTAAGATAGAGAGTGAGAAGTAAATTATATATATTAATAATAACTAAAAAATTATTGCAATAATAAAAAACAAAAGTTAAATGAAAAAATAAGGATGCATTGAGTTTGTGTATGTTTATTCAACTTCATTTTTCTCCTTTTGGCTGTTAGATGAAATTATTAGATTAAATTAATTTATAGTTAGGTTTAGGAAGAATCTGCAAAATAATCTTGTGTCTATCAATTAGTATCAATCACTTTCGAAAGAAAAAAAATAATGAGGCCCCTCCCCTTTGCCATACCATGTCAAACAATTCATAAGAATTTAATCAAAATCATCTTTATCATATTGATGTAAACTATACACATTATAAGTTCACATTGTAATAAAGAAATGGGTCCACTATTGAAAAATTTAATTATACCATGTTGTAAACATTCCCAAGTTAATAAAAAAGAAAAACTAATTTATTTTCTTTATACCATTTTATTTTTTGTTGTCAATTATAACATTTGATTCTTAATTATTTAAGGAAACATAACTTATAATATTTAATGAGACTCCTCAACTTGCAATGAAATACTTTCTAGGTAATAAATGAAAAAAGTTATTATAAATATAACTAGCTGTTAAAAGTGAAGACAAACCTCTCCCTAACAACACTTCTAGACAAAACTCCTCCATGTGCACGATTTATAGTCCTATTGTTTCTTGGTAGCCTTGACCTCTTGTATTCTGTAAGCCTCAAATGTGGAATCTGCAATTATCAGACAAAATTTATAATTCAGAGCTAAAAGGTTATTCAATTTAATCAAAACACAAGAAACATAACATTCTTCTACAATACAAAAAACACCTAGTAATCCAATGCTTAGATATATACTTAAATAGAATAATCACTTAGAAGAATCATACATCGTACATAACAGTCTATGTCATATATCCACAGAATGCCAACAAACTAAACTAAGACTAAACCACACATCATTCCACAATTTCATCAACCAAATTACAATAAAAAAATATTCATCACAAGCCAATCTTACAAGGTTTCAAACACCCTAAAACATTCATAACCTTGTTCATAGGCTTGGAAGGTAAAACATAATAAACATGAAATTCTTATATAAATAAATTTAAAGCAATAAAGAACATAAACCCATCTCCCAGAACATTTAATACCTATCACATTACAATAACAATAAATTTGAACTATCTTATTCCAATTAAACAAAAATAAAAACTCAAACTATGATCAAGCAGAAGTTCCACCCTTCTCCCCTATATGCACTAATGCCCTTTCAATTAAACATTATTAGAAAAACATTCATTGTTGTAGTGAGCAGATTAAAGTATTAAACTCACAATTTTTAAGAATTTAGTTTTTTCTGTTAGAAAACTTTGAATTATTCGGAAAAAAAAGTTAATGGACAGAAAAAAAAATTGTGAATATGTTCTTTTAAACCATGAGTAAAGTAAAACATGTTAAGGAAGATGAACTATGAAGCCTTCCACAAGTTCCATTCTTATTAGTGGAACTTCCAACGTCTATTGCACAATGCTGAAAATAAAGTTTGAATCTATAATAATATTGATAATAAAGTTTATTTGGTTGAGAAAAGAAAAACATTTGATAAGGTTTAAATGTTGTCTAAGGAGAACATTCATATTTTAAATGTCTGTGGTAAGTCCAATGAAAGTTGTAACTGAATCAATTCGAAATCTTGGCTGAATTTTTTAAGGTTATTTAAGCTGAAGTTTGTTTACATTTTGAATATTCATTCATCACTTTCATATGATCATAACAATAAATGATTTCTTATCTTAGAAAAAAAGTGAAGGCTTAAATATACATTTGGTCCCTATTTTCGTCAAAATTATTTAATTTGGTCCCTATTTTTGTTGTGTGGTCAATTTGGTCCTCATTTTTGTAAAATTGCATTTAATGGAGTCCTTTTAGCAAACAATATTAAAATTGTTAACGACATAGTGACAACGTAGAATTATTTGGGGTACGTGTCAAATTTTTGCAGTGACGTTGGCATTGTGTTCTTTGTTATGGTTGTTGTAGGTTTAAAAGTAAATGAAATCCAATTGGGGAAGAAATTAGGGTTTGTAGGAACTTTATGGCCAGCAAGAACGTGTGCACAATCCAGTTGGTGAGTTTGAATTCATGTTTGTGAGGTATGTCTCTTCACCATTCGTCTTCCTCCTCTTGCTGTAATAGTTGGGGGCAGCCAAGTTGCAGTGGTTCTCATATTTGTGGTTCCAAGGGTATGGGTTTAACCCCCATTTGCAAATGTGGAGAACTTGAAGTGGTTCGAGTGACAAGAACTTCAAAGAATAATGGTAGACAAGTTTTAGGTTGTTCTAAGTACAAGGTTAGTTTGATGTGCCTTAAAAAACTCATTGTCATGAAGAGTTATATGATAAAAGGGATGGTATTATAGCCTAACAAAGGATGAAGATTTCTGAACTAGAGACTTCAGTGAGGGTTATGAAGAAAATGATCCAATTTTTCTTAGGATTAGTTATTGATATTGTTGTAATCTTTATAGTAATGGTGCCAGTAATGTTAAAAAATCAATGTGTTTAGGTTAGGATGTTGTTTTTTGGATGTTGACCAAGTTATGAATGTTAAAAAACCAATCGCTGGTTTTGCTTTGTAATTTATGAATGAAGTTATGATATTATTTTTTTGTGTTCTGGATGAAGTAGTGTTAAGCATTCTTTATTTTGTTCTGGATGCATGAATATGAATCTTTATCTTCGTTTAAGTTGTTCAATTCGGTCCCAACTCTAGTTTAAAAATGTTCAATTAAGTCCCTAATTTTGTTTAAATTGTTCAATTTGGTCCCTATTTTAAGTTAAATATGTTCAATGCAGTCCCTATTTTTGTGAATTTTTGTGTAATGCAGTCCATAATTTTATAAGACAACCCGACAATCAGAAGTGCAAAATATAATTGAGTCCATATTTTGGTAAGACAACCTGCCAAGCACAAAAGCACAAATTCCAATCACAACTCCAATATTGGAGACCAATATTCATTTAAGTACAATGAAAACTTGTTTACTCAAGCAATTCAGATGTTAAAAAAAATTCAAGTGCTGGACAAAAGAACTGAATAAAATAGAGTACCAAATATTACAAAATTACACCAAAAGAGGCCTAAATACATTTCACACAAAAATGTGGTCTCCGAAGTAGGCCTAATTAAAACACACAAAAGGGTCTTCAAGTTGGTCTTCGAATTTGCAGTTTCTGCCTTGTGCCTGGTTGCCCAGTCTATATTGAGACTTCCTGTGGTTGCTCAATAGGTTGTATTGATTGTGTGAACTGTTGGATTGATGGTGGTGGTGGTTCTGTTGGTTGACTTGATTGTTGAGGGACTTGTGGACAATTACTTCTGTTATGTCCCACTTCACGACAGACCCTACATTTCTTATGATGGCCACCTTTCCTCAATTCTGTATCATTTTTCTTTAATTCCCACTGTTCCAATCTCTTCTTTTTATTTGGCCTCCCAAGTAATCTCCTTTTTAGGGGGTTGCACATCATTATAAGATGTCCTCTCCAAGAGCAGTTGCCCATTGACTGGATAGATTATGGAGTGATATGTTTCTTCATATGTGCAAATTCCGAACCATTGTGGTATGAACTCTTCTACATTCAAATTTAAGAACCTCATTGCAGCAAGTGCATGACAACAAGGAATACCACTAAGCATCCATTTCCTGCACGTGCATTCTTGTGTGTCAATGTTGACTTTGTACTTTTCCCCAATAACTAAAATGTGCCTGACTTCAAAAATCTTTTCTTTTGACCAACTATCAAAGTGCAAAAAGTTAGCAATAAGGATGAAAATGATTATGTGTGTGAAAGAGACTATTTACATACCTTGGAATCCAGTTCTTTGTTAAGGCTAATTTTTCTCGCAGTCTACTTTTAATCTTTGGGCAGATTGAACCTTTAAAAGCTTTCACCTTCTTTCAGTTTTTGGCACACCTTTTCATTAAATAAATTTTGATGTCCTCTAGCATTGATATAATTGGTTTAGTCCTCGCATCAATAATGAAATTGTTGAAAGCTTCTCTCATGTTGTTTACTAGACTGTCACAGATGGCTTGATTTGTAAACCTAGATCTGGACCAAAATATGAAAATGAATGTGTCACACAAAGGTTAACATCATCATAATGTATAATATTATTGTGAATATGAAGAATAAAAAAAAAACCTTGGTGGAATGGATATGAGGTATTTGTAAGCCTTAAGATTGACTTCTTTGATATTTCTCATCTCTCTTTCCCAAGCTTGGGGATATGTACTTGCAGTAGCCCACCACATTAAATTCTTTAATTTCTTCCCAGCAAATTTTTTCCTAAAATTGGCGTACAAATGCCGCATGCAGAATCTTTATTTTGCTCCAAGTAACAACTCTTGTATAACAGGCATAAGTCCCTGTCATAAGCCAAAATGAAATAAATAAATTCATGACCATAGTGGAAACACTTTAAAATATTGATTAAATCATTACTGATATTTACCTTTTGTTGGTCTGACATGAAGGTGATGAATTGACATACTTCTAGCCTACCTAGGTCTTCAATAAATAACTCTATAAACTAAGTCCATGTCTCTTTGTTCTCCACTTCAACAAGTGCATAGCATAGTGGCAGCATTTGGTCATTACCATCTCGACCAACAGCAGTTAATAACTCACCCCCATACCTTCCTTTCAAAAAGCATCCATCCAACCGAATTATTGGTCTACATGACACAAAACTATCTTTACATGTTTTAAACAAGTGTAGAACCTTTTGAATGTTGCTTGACCCTACACGTCTTTCACTTTCAATTTTATTATAGATCCAGGATTAGATTTCTGCAACTCATTTGCATAATCATAAATTCTCCTAAATTTCTCTTTAAATGAACCTTAGACTTGGTCTGCTGCCATTGCTCTTGCCCTACGAGCCATAGACATTGACACTCTAGTATTCCATTTCCTAACAGCCTTGTTACGTATTTTCATTTATTTTTAAACTTGGATTTTCTCTTAAGTTTGTCTCCAAAATCCCACTCAACCACTTAGAATTGATTATATCAATGGTAAATTCCCTACTGCAAGTATGAACATCAACAACTTTCCTTAATTTCCAGTTATGATGGGAAGTCAACAACACACAATAAGCTAACTAGGGACAGTTTCCTTGGGCCCTCATGCATCTCACCTAATTCTACGTTTATCATTTTTGACAAATCTTATATTTCTTCCACCATGAACTACATAAGTTCTAACACCATCTCTAAAGTGTTCCTTATCAAGGAAATATGTTCCCACATCCCACTTATAGTCTGCCATGGATTTCGGCATCACAAACATCCCAAATACATCTCGAATGCTATCGTCATCCTCTAATTCACAATCAGTTTCTCCACCACTCAACAATTCATCTGACTGCCACTGATCATCAGAAAGCCCCCTATCAATGTGTTTTCGCACATTCCCCCTTAGCTCACATTCACTTTGATTCTCTTCTTCAGTTATACCCACTTCAACTACGACAAAACCCACATCATTATCACAGTTATTAATGTCCCCCATTACACTGACAAGAATATCAACAAAGTTCTCATCCCTCACCTCCATCTCCAAACTCATCTTTAGTTTGACATCCACCTCCCAAATCAGCCTCATCCTCACCTCCACCTCCCAACTCAGCCTCGTCCTCACCTTCACCTCCCAAATCAGCCTGATTCTCACCTCCACCTCCCAAGTCAGCCTCATTCTCACCTCTACCTCCCAAGTCAGCCTCATTTTGACCTCCACCTTCACCCCCCAACTCACTTGCAGTGTATCCTCCACCCCCCAAGACAACATCACTCAAACCTCCATCCCCCCAAAACAACCTCACTCAAACCTCCACCTCCCAACTCAGCATTAACTTTAACAATTGCATATTTCAAATTACTTTCTATATCATTATCTATAACTACTGCTTTTGACACAATATGGACCACAAACAAGTGGACTTCTCTAGTACACTTAGCAACGTTCACCATATTAATTGACCCATTATCATCATACAACAATTACATTCGTCTATCTACAACATACCACAACTCTTTAACAGTTAAATAACCCATAGACCTAAGTGTGTCTAACACCTCAAAATACCCCCATGTGTTTGGGTCACATGACCAATCATCAATAAATCCACCCACATATAAAAGCCCACCATTCTGAACAAAATGTCCACCATGGTGAACCACAACCTTGAATCCCTCGTCACACATCTAAATACAAAAATTAAGTAACATGCTATCAATTAAATAGGGGACCATAACTGAAAAATGCATAAACAAAGGGGAACATAAAGGGACCACCGAACACATAAAATATTACCACTCTCCACTATCGAAAGCGACAATACAAACAACAAATCAACCAAAAAGGTACCATTTTATAAACAATAAACAAGAAAACTATAAAACCCACCGAGAACCTACCACAAACGAAAATACACTACACAAATATTTCTGAAGCTTACTAACTTGGTTGACGCTCCAATGGATCACACTACTTCAAGACAAACTTCATCCACGAACAAAGCACAATCTCGAAGTGCAATCTCCAATCTCCAATCTCCAATCACGAACAAAGTGCAATTTCCCCTTCCTCACGAACCCTAATTTTCCCCTTTCTCACGAACCCTAATTTGATGTTCACGAACTGTAATTTTTTCCTTTCTCTCGAAGAGTCGAATGTCCCAGTTTAACCTATTCACTTTCACTTTCTCTCGCTGCATTTAATCTTCAATTCCAGCTTTTTAATTTTTTCACTTACACATTCTTTTATGCAATTAATTTTAATTTTTTCCCTAAATTATAACTAAATAAACACTGTGCCAATGTGTGCCAACATCACTGTAAAAATTTGACACATACCCCAAACAGTTCCACGTTGTCACTATGTCGTTAACAATTTGAACACTGTTTGCTAAAAGGACTCCATTGAATGCAATTTTACAAAAATGAGGACCAAATTGACCACACAACAAAAATAAGGACCAAATTGAATAATTTTGACGAAAATAGGGACAAAATGTATATTTAAGCCAAAAATGAAAGAGTATTTTAGGATTAAAGCAATTTTGTTAATTACTAGTATAAGAAAAACCAGAAAAGAAGTTGGATTGGAAGGACCATGGTTTTAACCCAATATAAGCAAAGTGGTTGTTAATGATGAAGATAGCGCATAAATGGTGGTTGTGGCCATGGGTAGACCTAGACAATAACCATGCAAGTACTACTACCCTTACAACCCTTTCTCTTTTCCAAAAGCTCATACAATTTTTTGCATGCTCTCCCAAGTTGATAGAGACCAAAAAACTACCTAAATGTATTACATTTATTTGATTAACTCCATATTTAGTTTATAGATAGTCCAGCGCAAAGTAACATATGGAGAGAGAGAGACGTCAAACAAAATAAGTCAATAACAGAACATTGAAACTACATAACACAATAAAAAAGAAGGAATTGAAAGGATAAAAGAAAGCACATCCCCTGAATCCTCTTGCCAGTGACGAGGCACTTGAGTCTGCTAGCCCTCTTCTTGGTGCTCTAATAAACGAGCTTCCCACCTGTATTATATCAACAACACCAAATACAAACCCTCTTAGAATCATATTGAAATCAGAAACAAAAAGGTTGGGATCGAAAGAGGTCTCTCTCGCACAAAAATATGCTCAAGAAATAAAACAATGGATCTAGTCCAGAACAATAACAAGACCAAAACTAACATGACAATATAATAATAGTACCTAAAAATCTAAGATAGTAAAATTTAGCAAGCACATGTTCTGAGCCTAACATCTAACCTAAAATCTCAATGAGTGAAATTAACCCAGCACTAGAACAACAAGAAATTAGTCAAGTGAACAACGAGAAATTCAAAACTCAGAACCCTAAATCAACATTTATTTTGCTAAACTTACCAAAACCTAAAACCAACAACTTCCCTTATAGAACGGAAAGAGCGAACTTCATAAATTGAAGAACGAAAGGGGTTATGGCGCCACGACCATGATCAAAACAGTGAGCTCCATAAACAAACAATATTGTGCAAAACGAACCAAACAGTGAGCTCCAAAAATTGAAGAGCGAAAGGCGACGACAACCTACATCTCTCTAGCGAAAGGCGACGGAAGACAATATGCAAACACGATGGGCGACCTACGTGGGAAATGGTTTTGAAGGCTTCAGATGGACCTATGTGCAGTGTGCTCGATACATTCAATAGAGTCAATGTTAATGTGCAAACTGATTTGGGCAAAGAAAAACTTCATATTCACTAATCTAATTAATTTGAACAGGAAAATGTTTATGATTGGGATTCATTAAATTATGACAGTTAAAACTAATATATTTTACATATAAAATGAGACAGTTTTCCACTATTAATAAATGGCGGTTAAAATTGTCATATGTCACAGGTAAAATATGGTAGTTCAAAAAATGTCATATTATGTTTTAAAAAAATGTTGTTTTAAATAACTGCCATATTTAAACCGCCATAATTTTCACGATTTTTTGTAGTGTCCTCATTAATTTGTTAGTACATTGTTGTCTTCATTAGTTAAAGATGGGAAATTTATATTTTCAAGGGCAATCCGAGAAATGAGTAGTGTACCAAACTTATTTTCAAAAAAAGCTTTTACATAACTTTTTACTTTACTTTGGTCCTCGCACCACTGACCTTGTATGCCTATCCCTTTTATACAAGAAACAAAACTAGACACACTTAATAATGATATTTGTTATAACTTATAGAGGGATAATAACATGGATTGGATTCATTTGGGGGCTGAAAACACTTCTGGAGGGATCTTAACCATATGGCACAAAGATAGTTTTACATTCGAAAAATAGATCAAGAGGAAGGGATTTGTTGTTGTGATAGGTAAATATAGTAAGAATAATGGCCACACTAAAGTGCCAATCATTATTATGAATGTATATTCATCATGTGACTTAAATGATAAAAGAGTTATCCGGATGAAATAGGAAAAATAAAACAAACAAAAGCTTGCAAACAATTGTGTATATTAGGAGATTTTAATGCAATCAAGAAACTAGGTGAGAGGAAGGGACTAAACTCTAGGGGAAGCAATAAAAGTGAGATGAATGAGTTCAATGAATTCATAGAAAAAAATGAGCTTTTCGACCTACCTCTAGTTGGAGGGAAGTACACATAGTATAGACCTAATGGCACGACTAATAGTAGGTTAGATAGAATCTTTGTGTCTGCAGAGTGGCTAGGACAGTGGCCAGATTCTAAACAATATGTTAGGGTCAGGCAAATTTCATATAATTATGTTTTACTACTAAAATAATCAACAATAGATTGGGGTCTAAAACCTTTCAGGACGTTAAATGCATGGGATTTAACCCCTAGGTTCAAACACATGGTTAAATAGAGGTGGGTCACACATAAAGAATTCTGTAACCCTATGACGACAATGAAGGAAAAATTGAAAAGGCTGAAATATGATCTAAAAGTGTGGAACAAATGTAAGACTTGGGGAAAAATTAGAATAAAGGGAAACACATGGAAAAAATTAACGGCTTGATTAATATTGTTGATTTATTTATTTTAATTAGGTTTTTAAATTATGAAATGTGAAATATTTATTATTTAAGTGATGTAAGTTATTGTTTTATTTATTTTAAATTTTAATATTATATTTTATGATGCGGATATGTATATATAATTAAGTGGTGCATATTTTAATATGAGAAAGTAATTGGCCTAGTGGTTGGAAAGTGTATTTGAGGTGTGAATTTGTGTGGGTTCGAACCTGGTTGGTTGAATTTGCTTTGTGTGTTGGTTTTAAATTCAATTTTTCTTCTTTAAGAAGCGGGGCCCACGAAACATGTATTGATCTTCTCTTTCCTCAATCACGATAATGCAGTGCTTAGTGCATAACATATTTTTATCTTTTATTCTTTCTATATTTTTGAATTGTGATTTAAAAATATTACAATGACCAAGAAAATAAATTTGAATTGGAGAATATTAACAGAAAGATTCTGAGTAAGAGGGGGTTTATAGGTTGAAAGTTAGGGTTTTAGAAAGGAGTGGGGGAAAGAAACAAGAACAGAGAACAAAGGTGCAAGCTAGAGAGTTTTCCAACGGTTGTGGTAGAGAAGAGAAACATTCCAAAGAGACCCATTAGGTAGGGGAAGCTACACTTTGTTCTTTATTTTTGTTTTCCTTGTTTCCTAGTGGCTTGATGAATGATGGTAGACATTGCTTATTTTATTCGTACTTTTGTGAAATGATGTATTACAAGTGTAGAGTATGCATGGGTCAAGTGTTTCCGTCATGGTGTTTCTTCTTTTTTCTCACTGTTTTTATGATCTAGCATTGATGATTGCTACCATGGTTGTTTAGTTTACTATGTAGTGCTTAGGTTTTGGATGTTTTCGATTTCAACACTTTTATATCTCATAGCCTTCCGCGTAATACCGAAGCTCGTGGATAAGATTTTTTTAACTCCATCAGATTCACGCAAACACCACCTCACTTTGTAGCAATTTTTATTCTTTCTCCTATCTCCATCTCACTTGTTTAATTAATGGTTTCATGTTCATGTGGTGTGATGTTTTGGTGTGATAAGTGCATCTTATTTGTGTCTTCTTCTTTTCGTGATGGTGCTTTATGGTAGACTTGTGGTCCGCATGGTTTCTAGTATAATCATGGTGATGACGCATGTTGGTGTAGTGGTGTTTTAAGACACTTGATTCTTTGATCGCGCGATGAATGAACCCTCGAAACGAACCATTGTTGTTGTGAAACTGTATGGAAACCTTCTTTCTTTTTCATGTGTGTGTGCTGCCATAGATGTTTCTTTTCATGGTTACGGTGCAATGAGAGTATTCTCGAGGTTTGCAAGGATAGGTCATATGAAGTAACCTAGTTGTTTCTCTTTTACTTATCTTCGTTTGCTACATGGAGTCATCATTGTTTTGGTTTTCCTTATTTACGTTTACTGCAGTGCAAATTTCTTTTATTTGATGGTTAGATAATCATGGGCCATAAGCTTATCTAATTTTCTTTAAGTTTTGATGTGCAGAACCGTATGGGTTCTTTAGTATCTCTCTTCATGTTATATTTTGGTTCAAACTTGTTTCTCTTTCCGTTTGCAACCTTGCTTTTGTCTTTCCGTTTTGCAGCCATGCATTTATTTGAAACTTTGAAATTGTGACGTGAAGCATTGCACGTTCTCTTTCCACTCTTCTTGTTCTGTAAAAATTTACGTTAAAGGTGCAACCGGGGGTAGTAGTTTTCTTTCTAGTTTTCTCAAGATTAGCGTGTTAGTTGGTGCATGGGTGGGGTCCATATGAAAATACAAGTTCTCTTTTTTTTTATTCATGGTGTAGGTCTTTTTTTCATTTACACACCATATTGCTTTTCTCTTTCTCCCTTTTCTATTCTCTTTCACGTATACAAATGGATGTTAGTTTTCTCTTTCTTCCTTTTTTTTATTCTTTTTCATGTATGCATGGGCATTTTTTGTGTGGTTTAAGAAAATGAGTGGCAGCATCATGAAAGGGTTTTGCAATTATTCACATTAGTGCAGATTATGTAAATATAGTGATCATCTTTCTTAATATGTAGGACATAAAGGACTCATAATAGTATGCTTTCACTTTCTTAAGTTTTTGGGTTTTCTCTTCTTTTTCTCTTTACATGGTAAGGTGCAGCCACTTTTGGGTCAATAGCTAAGTCCTCTTTCTTGGATGCAATTCTATTTTGTTTAACTAACTTTTCATACTTTTTGTTTGGAGATTTTCATTTGGTTTTACTAATTGTCTTATGTTTTTATGAGATTGGTGGTCCTTCTTGGTTTTCATGGGTTGCATGGTATGGAGGTTAAGTGGTGGTTTGAGGATAATTACTTGAGTGTGATGTTATGCCTGTGTTTGAATAAATGTCACTCGTTGGGTTCGTTGTATGAATGTATTGTTTGATAAGTTGATGGGTTTATGTTATGGAACTTTGTTTCCCATGCATGATGTGGTGGTGAGTACTTTATTGGCAATATGTAATTCTCATGTGTGAAATATTGGGAGTGTTTTGCCTTACTTGAAGACTCTTGGTGAAATTAAGTATTGTGTGAGGTTTTCCGTACCTAGAGACCTAGTGAAGACTCTTTCGCCTGTGTGAAGTAGTGGAAAGGGGTCCTCTTCGCCTGTGTGAAGCAGTGGTAGAGGATTGGTTCAAGTGTTGTACTCTCTCGCCTGTGTGAAGAAGTGGGGAGGGGAAAGATGTTTCACCTTATTTCGGCTCGTTACGGGTATAGTGCCTGATGTGCGATGCATCGACGTTTTTACTCATAATTCCTTGAGGAATAAGGGAGACAGTTTGGCTGTGATAGTGGGACACATTGAACCATCTATTTCTAGAAAACTAGATGTTGTTGTTGGGTAAAAGGCCGCGGAAAACCAAAGCTTGATTATGATCACTATGTTTAAAGATTTTAGATGAATGTGATACTATGTTTGCTTTGGTATGATTGTTTGGATTTTGGGGTTTGTGTGTTCAAACCAAGGATTGATTGTGATCATAATGCTTAAGTGTTACTTGAATGCGACGTTGAGTATTATTGGACATGTTTTATTTACAAATTTCTTTTATAAATATCATTGTTTATGGTTAGCTTACCCCTATTTGTTTGTTTGTGTGTTTGTTGCATGTTCGATGATTGTATAACGTGTGTGTTATACGAGAGCAAATGATATTGCAAATAATTTTGACATGCAGTAGATTGAAGATAGGCTGGGGTGGACTCGGGAGATTTTATAATTTATTTAGTTGTTTAAAATCAGATACTAAAAACTATGTAATTTTCTTTTGTTCGCAAATTTTATTTGAAGTTTTTTGACAGTGTCGTTTTGAACTACGTAATTTAAATTAAAATATAAGTTTTTTTATTAGTACATTTTCAATGATAATCCTTTTCCGCTAAACACGATAATTTTCTAACTTTCCATGACATCCCAAAATTGGAGTGTTGCAACAAAGATGTCTTTGGGAGTATAAAGTCAAAAAAAAAAACAAATAATAAGGGAGATAATTGAGCTAGATAAGTTGGATAATGGAGCAACTTGGATGAAGAGTTGCTGGTAAAGCGCTTGATATTACTTGGCCACTTAAAATTGGTTTGCAATAAAGAATAGTCAATCTTAAAACAGAAAGTGAGAGTTAATTATTTAAAACACGGTGACACTAACTTTAAATACTTCCACTCTAGGATTAAAGGAGAAGAATAGCGATTGTTTAACTTGGTGTTGTTTCCTTATCTCATTGAATTGGGATTTTAGGAAATTTCAAGTGAAATATTATTACTGAATGAAACATACTTGAGAGATTTATAGTAGTTTTTTCGAAATTTATTGAACTCGTGAGACTAAATGTGAAATTTGTAACAACTTTTTCATTTATTTTAATAAAATACATGAAAAAAAAACAACTTATCTAAAAGAGAACTATGGGAAAATGTCATAATTAATTTTATGAATAAACAATTTGAGCAACATGTTTGTATATAAATATTTAATTAAGATGATAGTGAGCATAATTATATAAGACCATTACAAGAATCATTAAATCTAGAAAGTTCTTCGTTTACATTTGACTTAGTTCATGAGTTGTATCCTTTATTATTATAGAATCTTTCTGTGATTATAAGGGATATGTGTCATCCTTTGGTGAATCGATCAATGTAAACATGGTCTTTATAAAACTAACTTTATGAATATAATGAGAGGGAGAAAAAACGTTTTTTTTTTTTGTCTCATAATCCTACCCCTTTTTCTTTTAAGTCTTATATCAATTGGTGCTTTCATTGATCCTAATTCCATGTCTTCTAAACCAAACAAATATATGAAGAAACCCTCAAAACCATTCTAGAAAATTGACCTCCCTCAAAGTACAATTTGACAATATCAATGCCAAAATGAAGCAATTCCATGAATACCTATCAAACCATCCTAGAAACTAAACACGACCACCTAAAATATACTATCAATGTTGTATTGTCCAATTTTTCCACTCAAACACAACAACGAGGCCCATCTTTAGACCCACCCAACCTCCATTTAACATTAGGCCTCCAATACATTATTCCTCTATCCTTAGGACTCAATTCCAGTGTTCTCCTTCCTATTTTCACCATGATTCAAACAATTTTCACCATAGTTACAACTATTACCATTATTCCCCCTTTACATAACATGTCTAAAGCCCTTCCACCACCCTTTAGAAAATTAAAACTCCAACTTTCTTTTTTTTTATGGCTTGGAACAATCAGATCAATTATTTTAAGCTAACCAATACTTTTAGTTTGATCATGTTATATGAGATTCCCTACTGCAACAGAGATCGCAGCGGGACGACAAAAATAATTTAAAAGGTACAGAGAAGTCACCACCATAGTTTATTATGAAAAACTATAGAAAAAACCTTAAAAAAAGAGTAGTATTCGAAACCAAATTTAGGTTCGGGAGTCGGTTACATGTGGGGAAGGTATTAGCACTCCACAACGCCCGTCTTAAGACGGTTCCATCTTTAATTAAGTATGCAAGATAAAAGTAGATGTTTAAAATATTTGTTGTTCCCCAAAAGTCAAACAAAATAAAAACACATACAAAATAATAAAGATTAAAAACAATTTTTTTTTATTTTTTTGGCCCGACGAGGATTGTACCTCGCTCTTATGTATTTCCATTTGGAAAATCAGGGATAACATAGTTCTTTGTAAAAAAACTATTTGAAATGATGAGTTTACCCAATATCCCGAGCCACCACTCAAGGGATATCATTCTGAGCTACAACTCAAGGAATGCTACAACAAAGTTCATCCTTAAGGTTTCACCCAAAGCCTTGTAGACCACGCACATCCAAATCACCAAACAATTACTTGACCATGGACCCAGGATATATGATGCTTCCACGAACCTGGCCGTTCGTGGTCCTACCTCTACGAACCTCTCTGCTCGTAGTCCAACTCTACAAACCTCCCTGCCCATAGTCCAACATACGTAATCCATCCAGCTACGAACCTCATCGCTCGCAACAACCCTCAAGTGTGAGCACAAAACATACAACCTCCTCGCTTATATCCTCACACAAGAGCATCATAATATGAACCTCCTCTCTCATATTATAACGTATCCAACACCAGCCATGAATCTACCCACTCATGACAAAGTCAAGCATCTCCTGGTTCAAGTCCTACATCACAAACACGCAAAACGCAACCCAAAAGAGCACACTGTGCTATTGCCTGGCGTTGCATAAGCGCTGCCAAACGAAATCACAACGCAGACTGCTTGACAAAACCTTCTCTCCACCAGGTGCTAGACAAAATAGAGTCATTGTCTAATAGTAGTCGCCTGGCGGAACCACTGTTACCGCCAAGCGCCGCGCGATCCCAGTGGCCTCTGTTTGGTCGCTATCGCCTAGCGACTCGCCCTTCGCCGCTAGGTGCCATACCAATAGAGTTAAAGCTACTAGTTTTTGGCACTTTGGACATGTTCTCAATGAACCCATTCAGTCATATTGGCATGACTGAATCACAATTGAACACATTCATATACCCAATGGATTCACAATTGAGATCATACCATTACTCAATTATTAATAGAATTCATCATATATCACATGCATCAATCCCTATATATTCATATATATACTACACCATTTAAATCCATGCTAGCATTCAATTTCAACTTATGAATAATGCATGCTCTAATCAAATATAAAGCAAAAACCCTCTAACAACTTAAGTTCATGATTTTATACACCAATGCAAATTAATATAGCACTTCACACCTCCTATGCAACAATTTAATTTATATTGATACACATGCATTCACCAATAAACCAATTCTCAACATGTGACTAACCCAAAGGAATATTCAAATTCATAGAGACTTACAACATAACCCAATCATGCTTCCAACTCATGCCACATGAGTAGTTACTTGAAATTATCAAGAGTTTATTCATGCATTTTAAAGACTTCCAAACCAACAATCATGAGTAACATATATCTCTAGTTATTGACCTCTAAATCCAATCTCAACCGTTCAAAGTGAAGAACTACATGTTATGGACCACTTGTCAAAGTTTTAGCGAAATCGGACGTTTAACGAACCAGGAAATGTAGTTTTGCGAAAATTGCGCAGACTAGAAAAATGGTGGCGCCTAGCGCCCAAAAGTCAGGAACCTAGCGTTTGGCGGTATAAAACCAGTGCCCGGCATTACCTGGTCTGTGAAAACACAAAAAATAGCGCTTTTCATGACAGTACACCAACATGTATCACCTAGTGGCAGATCTTCATCGCTAGGCAATTCTTAACAAAAACCCAAAAACTGGGTTGTTTTAACATGAGTCGCCTGGCGGCACATACTTGTCGCCAGGCAGATTATCATATTCTGGGTAGAACCCAGATTTTTCCCACACCTATGAAGAACCCTGAATTCTCAAATCTCATTCCATTCAATTACACGCATAAAATTACAGCCATTCGGTTTCTTCCCCCGCATATTCATCCAGTACAATCATATAATTGTAATTCCATCATGGTTAAAATCCCCAAATTCATATTAACAATCATAAAACACAATAATGATCAACGATTATACAAGATCACTCATTCAACATGCATAGGATACTTTCGCAACAACCCATAATATCATAAAGCCCATAAAAAATCACAAAAACCATACTATTATTCGTGCTGTTGGCAGAAGCACCCGTGCTGCCCGACGTATCATCTAAAAAAAACCAGAAATGGGTGTCACGCTCATGCATCACCTGGCGGGCCTTCAAAGCCGCCAAGCAATTTTTGGGAATTTCGAGAAACTCAAAACTAGTGGAATTTTAATGGAGAAAAGTCACCCAATCATACAACATACCACGTAAAATCATACAATTTAATATAACAAATATAGCAGCTCCCCTAACTTGAATTTCCTGCTTCAAAGATGCTCTTAAAATCCTTCCTTGTCGCACAATTGATCTACCATTTGATCTCTACCCTTGAGCACTCCTTCTAGCCTTCTAATACTCTCCTCAGTGTTGTTTTTAGTGTTCTAAAACTCCCTTTTGGTAGCCACACGAAAATACCTTACCAAAAGCACCATTTTCATCCCTCTCCTCCATTATTAGCCTCATCATTTCTCCCTTAATTGCCCAAAATTAAAATCAATTAAGGAGAAGATTAATGTTCATCAATTCTCACTTACTTGGTGGTTTCTCAACCTTTCTGCCTTCTCTGTAGATGGCTAGGGTTTCTGACCCTTCTCATCCATGCCAAAAATAATTTTAGTAAAAATAAACTTATTTCGCATAAGCCACGGTTCAAACCCACATTCACTTAATTTCCAATTGCATAAGTACAACCATAAAGCCATCACATGTTCCTTGATATTTTACGCACACATGTGCTTATACTTTAAGTCACGAGACCCTATTGCCACGCAAAAACAATATAAGTAATTAAATAACACCATAAAGACAACCACAAGACTCAAACCCAAGTCCTTTCATAGTAACCAAGTACTCTCAACCACTTGAGATAATATTGTTCCTTATCTTCTCTTTCCACATTAATTAACTTATGGACTCCCGCCCTCATATTTATTTAATAAATATTTATTTATTTATTTAATTTTTCCCGGGTCTTACATAGAAACCTTGACTAACATAGCTATAAGGTGTGGGAACCTTGGCAAGGTGTGGAAACCTTGACTAACATAGAAACAAGGTGTAGAAACCTTGACTAACGTAGCTACAAGGTGTGGGAACCTTGGCAAGGTGGTGGAACCTTGGCTCATATAGAAACAAGGTGTAGAAACCTTGGGAAGGTGTGGAAACCTTGATTGACATAGAAACAAGGTGTAGAAACGTTGGCAAGGTGTGGAAACCTCGACTCTTATAGAAACAAGGTGTAGAAACCTTGACACACTTAGAAACAAGGGGTAGAAACCTTGACACACATAGAAACAAGGTGTAGAAACCTTGACTAACGTAACTGTAAGGTGTAAGAACCTTGGCAAGGTGTGAAATCCTTGACTGACATAGAAACAAGGTGTGAAAACCTTGGCAAGGTGTGGAAACCTCAACTCTTATAGAAACAAGGTGTAGAAACCTTGGCAAGGTGTGGAAACCTTGACTCATACAAGAGAACCATGATGATTAAAATTAGGTATATTATTATTTTTTTCATTTTTTTTAGAAAGAAAGATTCGACAACCACTCATATGAGTGAAGATGGTTTTGATTCACACAAATAAAAATGATGGCCTTTGACATAATAAGAAGGCATGATACATGATAATGTTGTGATTTTTTTTCTTTTTTTTTCAAGACTAGAAAATTAGGCCTAATGGTTAGGCAAAACTAGTCTTAGGACCCAGTGTGGAACTGGGCTAAAGCCAAATAAAATTGGGATTTGGGACATATAGGTCATTCATATGAATGAAGAGGACCATCAATCCAAGAAACATCAAAGAACAAAATTTTGTATCTTTCTTATTTTCTTCGTTTTGAAACAGAAGGATTCGACAATCATTTATGTGAATGAAGAGGGTTTTGATCCCAAAAGTGACAAAAAAAAATTCATTTCATAAAAAAGAACTATGATGCATGTATATGTTGCATGATTATTAAGATATATGTTATGGATTTTTCTTTTTGAGCATTAATATGAATGTGCATGCATGAATATGCTAACATAATATGATATGTGCATGAATATGCTAATATGATATGTGCATGAATATGTTGGCATGTATATGCTTTATTTTCTTTTTCAACCAAATACTACATAGAGCCTAATTTTGCTAATACGTGTTTGGATATTTTTTGCTTGATGATTGATGTGATATTTGTATGAATGCATGTAGATGCTAACACATGTTATGAATTTTCTTTTTATGAGTGCATGAATATGTTGACGCTTGTTATGACTTTTTTTTCTAACATTTACATGATATACGCATAAAAATGCTGACGCATGCTATGTATTTTTTTGAACATTGATTATGATGTGTGATAATGCTGTTATGTTTATTTTGAACATGCATAATGAATTATAATGTTGGCATGACTAATGAATTTTCTTTTTGAACACTATTAAAATATTAGTGTATGATGCACATGTTATGATTTTTTTTTACATGAACAAAGTTGAAACTTTGATGTATGAATTAATGTATGAATGCATGATGAAAGTTCCTTTGTTTGTTAATTTTTTTTTTCACAAAAGTGAATGATGTATGTATGATTAGATATGAATGATTAGATATGAATCTATGCATGAAGCATGCCCTCATGTATTTTTCCCCTTTTACATTGTATGAAACTTATTTTAATTGATCCCCAATTTGTTGTTACTTTTAGATTTATAGAATCCTTCTGTTTTGATTTTTTTGTTTGAAAAATATTCTTTGGTCTGATTAGTTTATTGAGAAACTCTTTTCTGTATCATTATTTTTTGAACACTATATGAGTGACATACATGAAATTGCCAAAGGTCTTGGAAGGGATTAGATGAGGTAATTGACTAAGGAGTTGCCCCAATTTGATAGTTAGGAGTTAACTTCAGGACATGAGGTATGTTTGCTTGTCTCAGTTATTGACAAAAAAAAGATGGAGACTTCAAAATTTGCCCCAATTTGAGGGTATAGATTGGTCTCAAGGTGCAAAATGTGTTTGAGCCAACCCCAGTTGTTGATAGCATGAGCATGTTGAAAATAATGGGAGACTTTATACTAGTTGCCCCAATGTAAGCCTGACAATCAAAGTCAATAATTGTCCAAATTCAAGATACCGACTACAATGTATGAACAACAAGTGAAACGTCTCCCCAATTTATTTCAAGGTGAGAATAATAAGTAATGGTAGGAGAGGTGTAGATCAAAGTTTAGGCTCAAAGCAGAAAATATGATAGGAAACGCATGAGGAGAATGAAAGAATGAGAGGGCATGACCTTGATTTAACTTGACTACTTGTGCTAATTTTGATATCTATGGAAACATGTCAACCAAAAATAAACTGCCCTAGTGTTTGAAAGCAAATCTTTGAACTTTGAACACTTTTTCAATCCTTTTTTTTGGACAAACCTCTTAACATGGCAAAATATTTTCCTCTAAATTAAAGTTTTTTCGAAAAACAACAACCAATCATTGAGTTGTGTGGACTTTATTAGGCTTGTATTGTGGCCAAGGCTAAGGGATATAAAAAAAAGGATAGTGAAGGCTCACAATAAATGGTATAAAGGTTATTTAAAACAAGGGTCTTTATCTAACGTTGCACCTAAAATTTATTTGACTACCTTTGTTCACCATTTTTTTTACTTTCAAACTCTTATTTCTCTTTTTTTTTTTTTCACAACACACTTTTATTTTTTGTCTTTCCAAACTTTTTTATTGGTGAATTACAAGTCAAATGAAATAGATCCAAACATTATGTTAACTTCAATGGGAAGGTGACCCTTGTTCAGGGTAATTAAAAAGAAATTTTGATTTTTTATAGGCTCAAAATGGGTGACAAAGGAAGATCATTTTTTTCTTGATAAAGAAAGGTCACACATCATTTCAACTCATGATTGTTTTACTTTCAAAAGCTTTAATCCAAAGGTGAAAAAAAAATCAATCACATTAGACGTTGCCCCTTGTTTGCCCTTACTTTTTTTGTATTATTTTCTATTTTTTTTGTTGTCTTAACTTTTGCCTTGACCACCCTTTTAGGTTTTCAGTCTAGCAAACTTTTCTTCATTTTTTTTCTTTTTTTTTTCTGTGTTCAAAGACTTACTTCAATTTTAATTCATTCTAAGGTACATACCTCCTCCATGGAATACAAAGAAAAAGTTTATAGGAGAAAGGTGATGGAAAATGGGATGGCAAAGGAAATAAATTTGAGCAATTCCATGTACACAAATTAGAACAATGTTTCCAAAGTATGCCACTTTTCATAAAAAAAATCCATTTATTCAACTAACTGATTTGACCAAAGAATAATTTATTTTCTCTTCTTATTTTTTTCACTTTTCACAAGATTCCATTAATTTATTAACAAAAAATGGGAAATGATGCATGTTATGTGTTATGCAAAGTGACATGAAAATGCAAGATGCTACAAATTTGGAAACTACCTATACACATGTATACATACTAACAACACATGGATACATGTTATACATTATGCAAAGCGACATAAGGATGCAAATATGATACATGTTATGTTAAGTTTGGAAACTACCTAGATGCACATGCATGTGAATGTATGTATGGTATGTACTATGCAAGGTGGCATGAAAAAGCAATGAGATGAATATTATGCATTATACATTGTGACATAAATCCAAAGTGGATCCATGCTACGAGTCAAGTGAATGTAAAAATGTTATTTACCTTAAAACTATGTGCATGGTACCATGCATGAATGAAGACAAAATGTAGAATGTAATGCATTCTTATGGCTTAAAAGGCATTTACATGATATGTTGATGCAATTGTGATGCAATTATAAAAAAAAAAACATGCATGATATGCATTTAACTGACTTGTCTAATGAGATGTGATACATGTATGCACCTCGAGAGACCCTTATTTACATGATATGTTGATGCAAATATGACACAGTTGAAAATTAACTACTTAATTTTATAAAAAATGAAAATATTAAAAAAAATAAAGAAATAATGCACGCTCCCTTTGTGTCCTAGAAGGTGTAGAGAAAATCTATTTTCTGGTCTATAGGCTTTTACATGATAATTCCAAGGATAATTCTAAATATTCTCACAGGCCTCTAGAGCTGAATTCAACCTCGAGACATAATCCACAACGATAGGCGATCTAATAGATGTGGCATATCAAGAGTAAGATAACTCTAGATGAAGTCTTCACAATAGTTAAGTAGATCTGAGATCTAACATAAAAATTATTAGACCTCCACTCCTTATGGCTAACTCAGGTCCAGGTATGGGACCCCATATTAAAATGAATGCACTAGCCTAACATGTGTAGTGTGTGAAGGGAGCAACCTAAGACTACCTAAACCCAAACCTGCAAAACAATCAGAAAATTCCCAAACAGATATAGCAATTGTCTTTTACCCTAGGGTTCAATAATTTTAACAATATAATCATACGAGGACATCAAATCAAGTAAAGATGACATTAACACAAATAAAGATAGATAAATATACATCAAGTAAAACAAAAACAAGGGGAAAACGTACATATAAAAACAACATACCTTTCGCACACTCAACTAATAGGATCGGCTCTCCAAAACTTCCCCAATGGAGTCACCATTTGTCATAACCGAGATCACGACGGGACGGCGAAAATAATTTAAAAGGTACAAAGGAGTCGCCACCATAGTTTATAATGGAAAACTATAAAAAAAACCTTAAAAAAAGAATAGTCTTCAAAACGAAATTTGGGTTCGGGAGTCGGTTACATGTGGGGAAGGTATTAGCATCCCACAACGTCTGTCTTAAGACGGTTCCCTTTTAAATTAAGTATGCAAGATAAAAGTAGATGTTTAAAATATTTTTTGTTCCCTAAAAATCAAACAAAATAAAAACACATACAAAGTAATAAAGATTAAAGCAAAATTATTTTATTTTTATTTTTTTGGCCCGACGAGGATTGTACCTCGCTCCTACGTATTTCCATTTGGGAAATCAAGGATATCGTAGTTCTTTGTAAAAAAAACTATTTGAGATGATGAGTTAAAATTTGAAATTTTAATATTTTTTAATTCTCAAGGGAATCCGAGATTCAACATGATAAAAAAAATTTAAGTTATCAAACAAATTCAAGACTTGACATGATATCAAAAATCATATAAAAATATATAATTAATAATTTCAAAAAACAAAGATAATTAAAAGCTTACGAAGGAGTTTATAATGTTGCCATACGACACATATCAATTATGAATTCAGTCTCAGAATTACATAACATCAGACCCCAAACGCATTTAGCAATATATTAAGTCAATCAATACACTTGATATTGTAACAGAGTAAGGTCAAGATTCATAACCCATTAATTTTATTATGCTCACCAATACATGAATAACATTGAAAAAAAAAACTTACCTTTCAAGGCAACAAACTAAGCAAATCCCGACTAAGAGGATAGCGAGGTGATCTCCCTTGCATGTGTGCTCTCGTAAAAGAAGAAAAGTATTGAATTTTTTTCGTGTCTTGCATTGGAGAGATTTTGTGCTTATATAGATACCTTGGAATTCCACTAAATCCTAGTATTTAACTATAATAAAATATATGAGGAATGAATTGGTCCCGATGAAACATATTATAGAAATTAAATCGTTGCATAATATTTAGGGTATTGATTATAATTATTAACAAAATATTGTCTGTAATTACTAAAATCATATATTTTCCGGTACATGAAGATCTTGATCAAATCATAATATATCATTCATATAATTGATTCTAATTATTACCAGCAATATTTTCTTCCAATTATTTAAATCGTACCATTCTCTAAAAACATTATTATCGAAAATATTTGCTTCTAATTATTAAAATAATATTTTCTCTGACTGAAAAAGTCAATGAGACACATCACATAAGCATGAATTCAAGATATTTATTCTAATTATTATGAATATTGCTTATAATATTATACCCTTCTCTAAAAAATAGAGATTATAAAATGTCCTTTTTTGACATGTCATGTATGGAGTGTAGATAGCAAACAGTGGGGGTGAAAATATGTACAAAACATTTAGGCTCATGAAAAGGGTGTGATAATTAAAAACAAATTAAATTCTCCCTTCTTTTTCTTTTTTCTTTTTCTTTTTTTTCCATGGTAGAATTAAATTTAAAAAACCTACCATCAATCAAAAACATACTTTTTATTTAATTTAATTTAATTTAATTTAATTTTTTATTTATTTTTTTAACAAAACAAATGCATTTCCCCGAACAAAATTTGGTGTTGGCATTCCCCATTTAAATATGGTTGCTACATTGGGTTATTCATCTAATCCTTTATTAACCATATTAACATTGTTTCATTTTATTAATCCTTTATCAACCATATTAACCTCCTAAGTGTGTATGACACAAACTTAGATGTTATCGGTTCTCTGATCTAAGGTCCAACCTTTTGGGCAATGTCTTTATTAGGTAGCTTCTTTTTGGCCAAGTTGCTTTCCACACTCACTTTATTTTTAAAGTCTTTTAGTTCTTCAAGCTGCATGAACTTGGTCGCCCTATACCTTAACTCATCTAGGTCTATTGTGAGTTTATTCCACAAACTATCCGCAAAAGGTCTTGATCTCAACACAATTCCAATACGATGTAAGGCTACCTCAAGGTTCATGTTGCAGATACTGAGGGTTTTCTTTCCAAATATTTTCATGAAAGTACGTAAGGATTCTCCCTTTTCTTCCTTGATAGTGACCAGGGCCACAAAGGTAAGGTGGTGTCATTAGCTTGTAGCAATTTGCATGATGAAACGAGCTACCAAGGTGCTAAAGAAATCAATGGAAAAAGGAGGAAGCCTAGTAAACTAGATCGAGGCTTCCCATTTAAGCGAAGTAGGGAAGACTCAGCCGTGTCAGACGTATAAAGACTAAATTGAGAACATATAAATCTATGTGCTCATCTGGATCTATGCTTCCATCATATTAGTCCAAAGTAAAGGCCTTCTAGTTGGCCGATAATGAAGTTTCTACATTCCCATCCAGAAAGGGATGTTAGAGTGTATCTGATGTTGTCATCATAGTATTCAATGTTGGGTTGGTACACTAGTTAGTGTGTTTGGTAGTTCCCACTTTAGTTTCCACCTAATGTTTAGATTGTGAAATCTCGAGTATCAGAATCTCCTAAATGCCTTCTAATTTTCTTTTCACACTGATATTTTACTTTATAAGGGCATCCATCACTTCAACATTATGTTTTCTTTAACTTTGACAACTATTTATCTGCCTCTAATAGTAGATTCATCTCGTAAGTGTTATTACTGGATGGTTCTAGTATAGGTTGCTTGTCTTGTTCGTCATGTTTCTAGTGGACACCATACAGTCTAAGTATTAACCTGATGATGTGTGCCAAATCTTCTTATAAGACCGAAATGTACTCATAAGAGGTATATAGGGATGATAAAAATACCCATGTTTGAGGGCATTCACAGATAAAACCTACAACAAATAGTTAGCAGATACCTTAAACGGGTACCCCTGGGTAACGAGTACAGTAGTATTCGCTTATTAGCGAGTCGAAGTTGGGTATCATATTATTCGCGCTCACAGGTATCCATTACCCGTTAAAAAAAATATATTAATTTATTAATTTTCTATCCTAGCCTATCCTAATACATTATCAAAATTAGGTTTTTCTCTATTGCATCGATGAAGTTGTTATTGCCTCTCTTCTCGAACAACGTCTCGAACTGGCCACACACACCTCATTCTAGCTCTTTTTCATGCTTGATTGTGCAGTGCCTTGACTTGGTCATGATGGACGATAGTGTCTCTACTTGCTCTTCTTTGCCAACTGCTCTCCTGTCGTGAGAACCTCTGCTCCTTGTGAACCTCTACTCTATCATCCCCCATGGCATGAGAAACTCACCTCACATTCGCAAGCTCTTTATGAGTGATTGAAGGTTAATTTCATACTTTTGAACGTGAAATATTTTTCTTCAACAATCTATACCTAACATATGTAAAGATGATATTTTTGTTTTTGTATATTTGATTCAAACTTGATCCAGGAGATTAAAGAGCTAGCATCCAAAAGATTGTGTTTATTGTTGTAATTTTATTTGAATTTATTTTATAATTTTGTAACTTTTTTTTAATATATGCGGGTACCAATGGATACCCGTGAGTTTTAAAAAATCCATAAGCATTTTCTGAATGGGTATCCGATAGGTAACATGTCGAGTAACAGACCAAATTTTTTGTTGTGGCTTGGGTTGCAGAATGACACTACCCAAATACCCAACCTGATCTGTTGTCATCCCTTGAGGTATCCATAGGAAACACTTCTCAACTAACTTCTCTTTCCTCTCAATCTACGATGTATTTAGTTAACCAACAATGGGGGCTAAGATGTCCTCTCTTCGTGTCCTCCAACATCTACACGATCATAATGCTTACAAAGACACTCTAACACTTAAATTAGGTATATGCATACGAAAACAATAAATGCTAGATTGAATATGTAATTCTTAACTCATGAACAATGTTATTTATAGTACCTTTGTGGACATTTACCTAGATGTGTTTAAATTACATAGATCATAACCTTCCTAAGTGGTTTAAAGTTTTGCTAACCCAACTTACTTATTTAATCCTTTATTAATCATCTTAACCTTGTTTTAATAAGCCAACAAAGTCTAGGTGTGCATTGTTACTTGTAACCAATACATTCATATTAAGACTACAAAGTTATCTTAGACTAACAAGATTGTTTCAATTTTCATACAATACAAATTTCATGACTTGATTTTTTCTATTTTTATTTAAAGTATAATAAGGAGAGTTATTTATTTATTTATGTATTTATGAAGTGATTATAAGGAAAATAAAAGAATATTATGGTGAAATTTTCAAGTAATGATTGTAAGACCCTTTTTTTCTAATATAAAAGGGGTTTTGGACCTGACCTTCCTAGAAGGCCCAGAGTCAGCACATTAGGGACCTCCCAAGACCCTTGTCCAGCCCCTAACTCTCACTTGGGTCTCATTTCTAAAAATAGTTTCCCTCCCTCCTCCATCTTCTGAGTAGAAGCTCTGTTAGGGCACAGCTAGTTCCTCTGTTGGTTTAATCGAACTCTACCACCGAGTAAGTAAAACTCTAAACTTTTGTTCCTTTTCTGTTCCTAAGCTAGGTTCCACATTGGTTCCAGCCATAATCTCATTTTTCGTTCCTATATGTTCTATTCCCAGCTTTTTAAAGCTGATCTTGGTCTTGGAACTCCTCCCACTATGTGCTTTCTTTTCTCTAGGCTCAATTTTACTCAAAGGTAAGGGAAGCTAGAACATCTTCTTTTTCTTTGAAATAAAGCTACTTATTTTCGTTCTAGAATGTGCTGAGTATGTTTGAGTGATGATTGCATTGAATTTGGATGAATTTCATGTTTGGGTATCTATGGGTTAGAGAATTTTAGGAAGTTTAGATTGCAATTGGAATGAGAGATATCAATTGTTGCAATTGTTCAGTTTGGTATCATCTATAAATAGGGATGTCAAAAATATCCGTACCCGCGGGTATCTGCGGATAAAACCCGCAATGGGTAGGAAACGGATATTAAAAATGAATACCCGCTACCCGCGGGTACGGGTATTTTTTATACCCGCATGTTAACGGGGCGGGTACGGATATCATAGTGTCTGTACCCGTGGATACCTGTACCCTCTAAACTATAATTCACAAAAATACCCTCATATATATATATATATATATATATATATATATATATATATATTAGTAAAAAACATTATGACCTAATTTTTTCTAAGCTGGCACATCTTATGTTCTGTCTTCATTCTTCCAACTTCAAGTATTGTTGCCTTCTTTCAAGTACACCCCTTGACATTATTCTTTTTCCCTTCTTTGAAATTGGGCATATACATCAAACCCTATATAGACAATGACGTTTATGGTATGCTTGTTGCCAAATGATGGAATCAAACTAAGAATACTTGGCACGTAATAGTTAAGGTTTATTATTTGATTATTTTTCAAGAATCAATCGGAGAAAGTGAGCTTGTTTATCAAAGCACTAATTAAAGAAGAATTTCTATTGTGTTGAACGTCATTTTATATTTATTTTTATAATTATTTGGACTTGTATGAACTTGAGTTTGTTTGAACTTTATTTAAAATTTATGACAATGATGTATTTTATTTTATTTTATTTGAATTTATAATATTTGTTTTTTATATAATTTTGTAAATACATGTGGGTACCCGTGCATATGAAAAAAATAGGCGGGTACCCGTATAACGGATACCCGACAGATATGGGTACGGGTACGGGCAGATATTTATCTAGCGGGTAAAGTACGGGGGAACTACTACCCATACTCGCCCTGCCCCGTTGACATCCCTATCTATAAACCACTTTGAAATGATTTTGAGAAGATAAAAGTGTAAGATACCAAATTGTGTAGTGGAACAAGTCAAAATCTCACAACCAAGAAGCATATGGTGTGGCGTTACCCATTTTCCTACACTGCACACTTTTCGTAAAATGAAGGTTCCTACTTCGTTAACCGTTGGATCGAGCTAAAAGTTTAACAGCTGATCTTTAACACATTGTTCTTGACGTTGATCGGTCGGATCTTGAATCAGAGCTCTATAGTGCGAGTAGTTTTTTTATCGGAAGGTCCTTGTAGTTTGGTTGTTGACAAACATTGACCTTTTTTGCTTGTTTGGTGCATAACTTTCTCTATAGTTATTCAATTATGTTGGTTCTTGTTGCATCTGGTTCTTTATTCAATCATCTTTAATTCTAATATAAATATAAAATTTTTTGAGCTTTACACAAGCTTCAATTTTATTTCTAAAATCCCTAATTGTTTGCATAATGTGTTGTTAAGTGGGATTATATAAAAATTATAAGAATTAGTTATTTTCCTAGAGAGACATATGTTGTATGATTTTAATATGTGTATTCAAATGCTTGTGTGAGAATATAGGAGATTATATGGGGGAGATTCTATTTGATTTAATTAGTATTATGTTCACTGATTTAAGGAGTTAGTACTGGAGGTTTATCCTAATACTCTAATTCTCATTCAAGACTCATGTAGAGTGGAATGAGTCATGTGGTGAAAGGGGCAGGAGGTCCTGTCTTTAAGAAAAGCCCCAGGGTTCTTATGATGGTTAAAGGGACTAACCTTGTGTGATAGGGTGAAACCCATTGATAATGACTCTACAGGTAGTAAAGGCCACCACAAGTGCAAAAACCACCAAGAATCAAACATCAATGTCTAGATCCAGATAATTGAGTCTAGAGTGTCATTTTCTGTGATGGATTAGTTGATATTGCTTAGCTTGGTGTTATTGGTGCGTTGTTCTGCAATTCTTTTGAGTGTTATTAATCCAAGCTTTTTCTAATCCTTTCTCAATTGATGAAAAATCATGAGATCCGCCTAATCTGCTCCATTCCCAAAAGTGAATGCAGCAATAAATATTATGAATTTATTTCATGCCTTTGTATGGCTGAAGAAAGCAATGAGCTTTTGATAGAAAATCATGAAACATGTCCAATGGGTTCTGCTCCATTCACAGAAGTGAATGCAGCAACATTTGATTTATCTTTTCATGATTGTGATCGTGATATTGATTATGGACATGGTTTTAAAGGAAATTTCAAAGACACATTTTGTCACCAAAAGTGGCACAATAATGTGAAAAAGGAAAAAGGAAAATGTGAAAATATTGACAAAAAATATGAAAATATATATTATCATTACGGTGGTAAAGGCCATTTGAGTTGTGCTTATTGTACACCAAAGCATCTTACAAATAATGAGAAGAACATAGAAACACATTTTGCATATGAAGATGGTGATTCTGATTATGGCCATTTGGATGTTACTCATCTTGATACTATTATTTTCTTTGCTCAATCAAATGGAAGCATTAATCACCTCATTGGTTATGAGAGTGTTAAAAAAATCATATTGATATTTACGTTTATATGAAGAACGAATGTTGGCACTAGTACCAAAAGTTGTGTCTTATTGATAGTGCAACAATTTATGCAATTCTCATGAGTAATAATTTTTTCTCTTGTTTGATAGTGCGAGACATCAACGTTAGTATTATTTATAGTACTACAAATATATTTGAAGGCTCTAGAAGAGCTATTATACTTCTACTAAGAAGTTGAATAGAAACTTATTAAGTTTCAAGGATATTTGTCTAAATAGATATTATATTGAGACAAACAATGAAAAATATATGAAATATCTTTATATCTCTACGATTGAGTTGAAAAAAAAATGTATATTGGAGAAATTATCAACATTCTCTTATGGTTTGTACTACACGTATATTAGTACAATTGAAATGCATGTCATGGTAAACCAGAAGTTTACGAATCAAAATGAATGCCTTGTTTGACATGATCAGTTGGATGATTTGTACTATGCATATATTAGTACAATTAAAATGCATGTCATGGTAAACCAGAAGTTTACGAATCAAAATGAATTCCTTGTTTGGTATGATTAGTTAGATCATATGGATCTATTATGATGTGAAAAAAAAGGGTTGAAAAACTCATGTTGACACCCACTTAAGAGTCAAGAAACTTCTTCAGACCAATGAGTACTCATGTACTATACGTTCATAGAAGTTGATAATTAGACCATCACCAGAAAAATTAGAAATGAGTTAATCTTACTTTCAGAATGAATACAGGGTGATATTTATGGTCCAATACATCCACCATGTGAAACATTTATATATTTCATGATTTTAATTGATGCATCAAGGTCACATATTTGTTTATTATCAACTCGCAATCAAGTAATTGCAAAGTTATTAGTACAATTTTAAGAGTTCACTTCCCAGATTATCTGATTTAGAATATCTGTTTTGATAATACTGGTGAAATTACATCTCATGCTTTTCATGAGTATCATATATCAATTGAAATTGAAGTTAAGCATCCAGTAGCAATGTTGATACTCAAAATAGACTTGCGAAATCATTACTAAAACGTTTAAAATTGATTGCAAAACCATTACTTATGAGAGCTGATCTTCCAATGGCTACTTGGAAATATGCAATTTCACATGTTGCATTATTGATTTGCATCAAGCAAATAAGTTATGAAAAATACTCTATTATGCAGTTGGTTTTTGGTTAGTGACTTAATATTCTCATGTAAGAATTTTTGAGTGTGGTGTATATGTTTCAATTTCCCCACCAAAAAGGACTATGATGGGTCCTTAGAGATGATTGAGAATATATGTTGGATATGATCCTCCCTCAATAATAAAATATCTTGAATTACCAACAAGAGACTTATTTATAGTTCGACTTTTCGAC
>Ga0214542_1001540_pt1 | contig 47402 bp, 23 predicted proteins | sample CNSS1metaG_FD_160096 | JGI IMG/M metagenome (GOLD analysis project Ga0214542, IMG submission 160096) | Root nodule microbial communities from cowpea collected in UCLA plant growth center, Los Angeles, California, USA - CNSS1 | ecosystem: Host-associated > Plants > Roots > Nodule | place: USA... | reverse complement strand
AAGGTTTACTATATGATTCCAACTCTGATACAAAAGTTGTATGTTATTCAGATGCTGACTGGGCAGGATCTCCTTCCGACAGAAGATCTACTTCCGGATATTGTGTCTCGATTGGTGGTAATTTGATATCTTGGAAAAGCAAGAAACAAAGTGTTGTGGCAAGATCTTGTGCAGAAGCGGAATATTGAGCTATGACTTTAGTCACGTGTGAACTTATTTGGCTTAAGCAATTGCTTCAAGAATTGCAATTTGGAGATGTCACTCAAATGACACTCATGTGACAATCAGGCTGCTCTTCACATTAGCTCTAATCTTGTCTTTTATGAGAGGACCAAACACATTGAAATTGATTGTCACTTCATTCGAGAAAAAATCCTATCCGGGGACATCAAGACCGAGTTTGTCAACTCAAGTGATCAATTAGCAGATATTTTCACTAAGTCTCTTCGAAGACCTAGAATTGATTATCTTTGTAACAAGCTTGGTACATACGATTTGTATGCACCAGCTTGAGGTGATCAATTAGCAGACACATTGAAATTGATTGTCACTTCATTCGAGAAAAAATCCTATCCGGGGACATCAAGACTGAGTTTGTCAACTCAAGTGATCAATTAGCAGATATTTTCACTAAGTCTCTTCGAAGACCTAGAATTGATTATCTTTGTAACAAGCTTGGTACATACGATTTGTATGCACCAGCTTGAGGTGATCAATTAGCAGACACATTGAAATTGATTGTCACTTCATTCTAGAAAAAATCCTATCCGGGGACATCAAGACCGAGTTTGTCAACTCAAGTGATCAATTAGCAGATATTTTCACTAAGTCTCTTCGAAGACCTAGAATTGATTATCTTTGTAATAAGCTTGGTACATACGATTTGTATGCACCAGCTTGAGGGGGAGTGTTAGATGATATAATATTGTGTTTAGTAGTTGGGCTCAGTCCATTATGTATTTCTGGGTTTGGCCCATTATCAATATAAATAAACTATCCTTTGTGTAGGGTTTACACAAGGGAGATTAATCTCAAACCCTATTTCACCTTATTTTACAGAAAGCTTGTAGACATACTTACCAAGGGGTTGAACAATAGTAACTTTGAGAGAATTATATCCAATCTGGGAATGCAGAACACTTATTTTAGATTTTATTCCCATTAGCTTTAATTTTGTATATTGGTTTTATCTTGTTTTTATTACTAGCATATCAATACCACAATCTCATAAATTGTTTCCTAAATTATATCCAATCAGAAATTCCCATAGGCTATGCAACTTTACTAAATTATCCAATCAATGTATATATATATATATATATATATATATATATATATATATATATATATATATATATATATATATATATATATATCACATGCATGTAATGAGACTAAATAAGAGAGAAATTATTTTCTTCTAATTTTGAGAGGAATTATCAAGATAGGGGAAGTCAACATAATTATCCATATAATTAAATACTTTTCTGTTGCTTTATGGAATTACAATTTTCATAGTTACCTTGAACATTTCATCTATCTTCTTTGTATTTGTTTCAGGTGGAAATGTCAGAACTTCGATCCATCATTGGCGGAACCACCAAAAGGAGCCTTGTACTTGTTGATGAAATTTGCCGAGGAACAGAAACTGCAAAAGGGACTTGTATTGCTGGTAGCATCATTGAAACTCTAGAAAGAATTGGTTGTCTGGGTGTTGTGTCCACTCACTTGCATGGAATATTTACTTTACCCCTAAACATCAAAAGCACTGTGCACAAAGCAATGGGCACAACGTCCATTGATGGACAAATAATACCTACGTGGAAGCTGACAGATGGAGTCTGTAAGGAAAGTCTTGCTTTTGAAACTGCCATTAGGGAAGGAGTTCCTGAGCCTATTATCAGAAGAGCTGAATATCTTTATCAGTCAGTTTATGCTGAGGAAAATTTCCCAAATGAGGAGAAGTTTTCTACTTGCAACAATTTTAATAATTTGAATACATCACGTCTTCATTCTAAAAGGTCCTTATCAGGAGTTAATCAAATGGAAGTTTTACGCCAGGAAGTTGAAAGAGCCATCACTGTGATATGCCAGGATTATATATTGGAACGGAAGAGCAAAAAGATTGCATTGGAGCTTCCTGAGATAAAATGTCTCGTAATCGGTACGAGGGAGCAGCCACCTCCATCAGTTGTAGGTTCTTCAAGCGTCTATGTGATTTTAAGGCCAGATAAGAAACTCTATGTAGGAGAGGTAAATACCAATTTTAGTATATTATCGAAATTTGAAGTAACCTTTTTCCTTATTTATTTTGTTTTATTCCTTTATCTTTGCTTGATAGATACTACAACGCGAGAAAAGAACTAGACACCATATAGGCAAAATTGAGCTATGTATATGAAGTTGGTTTTTGAAGAAAACAAACGGGTAGACATTCCCAATTTATCCAGGAATCAATAATAACACCAACTTATTTTGATCTATTTCTATTATTAATTTTGACTATCTAGCATTTTTCTTTATTTCTATTTTACAAGGGAGTAGTCTCTGGCTATAAAGATGTTCTAAATACTTAGCTGTGGGGATACCATGGATTCCATGGTAACTGTTTTTAGGCAAAAGCAGTCGGTCCCCTCTGGAGGAGTTGCAGGTTTGAACTCCAGACATTGGTTCATTGTTAGGCTCTAATATCATTGTTATGAAAATGTTAATCTCTTCGTACAAGAACACAAATCCTTAACATTGAGCCTGACTACATGAGTTAGTCCAATGGTTAGATAGGATGGATCTGATCCCTTTCACATGAACGATCACATGAAAAGAGACAATTACTAATAAAAATTCTATAATTGGACCCACAGTTCTTTCTGTGGACTTATGGTGTCTGTCCCCTTTATGGTATCTCTAAATATCTTTTGTGATGATTTTTAGCACAATAACAAAAACTTGTAATTTGTCTCAAGTGCTGCAAATTATTCGTTTAGTTTGGATGCTATCATTATGTTACACAGTTCCTTTTTTTTTTAATATTTGTCAATTAGTTGATTTTTTGTTGCATTGAAATGTTATAGACTGATGATCTTGAAAGTCGGGTTCGAAGACATAGATTGAAAGAAGGTATGCAGGATGCATCATTCCTGTATTTCCTGGTCCCTGGAAAAAGCTTGGCATGCCAATTTGAATCTCTGCTCATCAACCAGCTTTCTAGTCAAGGCTTCCAACTGAGCAATATGTCTGATGGTAAACATAGGAACTTTGGCACTTCCAATCTGTGTGCATAGCTAGTTCATAGACATTCATAATATCTAATTCAATTTTTCTGCCAGTTTTATGTGGCGAAATGACTTTAGTTATCATAGTGCATGTACGTGTGTGCACATAATGATGAACTTTGGGAAGTAATGTCTGCAGCATTTTTGTTAGAATTAGTGGCTGTAGCTGTATTAATGTACTTTTACAAAAAGGTCTCTTTGCACACCCACTTGTTTAGTCTATTGTTTTAAATTATTAAGATTAGGTAGAAAAAAACTTATTCTCAAATATTCTATTTGGTCTTTCCTTTTCATTTCATTTGAAAATTTCTTTTTTTCTATGATTGTTTTTCTCATTTTCTTTCTTATATCTTGTTGCAATTTTTATTACACTTTTTTTCTTTAAATAGTTTCATTCAAAAAATGCATTGTATTTTAAAAAATATAAACATTAATGTTATCCTTTAAACATTACATCGTTTAAACCACAAACATTTTAACATTAATATATAATTTTTTTTATTGTAACCTTTAATATTTGTTAAAAATATTTAATTAATATTTGATATTGTGAGATGGGATATGGACATGGACATAAGTACATTCACTACTTAATATTTATATGAATTGAATACAAATTTCGTATTTTACGAAAATAGTGTCGGAAATATGAATATAAATTTTATTTTAGGAATGAGAATAAGCAAAAATGATCAAACATGCTAGTAGTGTTGAGACAAATTCATTGCTATTCGGTTTGAGTGTTGCAACGGTACATTTGATATGATTATATTTTAAAAATTCGTTTTGCTTAATATTTTCTTTTTGTAAAATTTCAATTTTTGTTTGGGTCATTGCTATTTTGTTATAGTCCTTCTAATTTATTTATTTTTCAATTTATTCTTATTGTATTGTTAAATTTGTTTTCGTCCCTTAATACATTCAAAATAATAAAGGGAACAACAAATTCTATCAAGAACCAATCTTATAGTGGGGTACTTTTTATTTGTTAAAAATTGTATATATTATACTAAATTAATATATATTTATAAAATGAAAATATTATATTAGTTAATTTTAATTTTTTATTTTTATCATGGAAATAATTATTTGTAAGTGTTATTTATACTTATTTTTTAATATATTCTATTTTCATTTTTGTTTTTTTATATTATATATAGTTATATTCTTTTCTTTTCATATTAATGTTTATATCTTGTTCATAATCTTTATCTTCAAGATAACAATTTTTAAACAATATTTGTCTTTCAAATATATTTTTAATTTTATGTTGTTACTGTTTTAAATTTATTAGTTATTGTATTTGCAAATAATTATTTTTATTAATATTTATATAATACTAATTTGGTCATAAATTTAAAAAACTTAGTACCATTTATTAAAAAGAGATTAACTATTTGAGTTTTTTTAAAACATAAATAACTATTATATGCTGTTACCATTTTTAAATATACAATTATAAGTATTTTGTATAAATTTGAAATTTATTACTACAAATTATTACATTATTTATTGAAAAAATATTTTGAAACAAATTCACTATTAAATGAAGTATGTTTATCTGCTATAAAAAAATAATATATTTTATTTAGAAAGTTGAAGAAAATATCTTTGATAATACATTAAAAGTTGAGTCATTTTAGAATTATTTTTATGAAGTTAAAATTATAGTTTTAGAATAAAATAAAAGCAAATAAATCTTTTTTTTAAGTCTACCCTACCCTAATCAGTTCTGATTCCGCCTATGTCTTTATAAAATATACCTTTTTTCTTAAAACTCCTACATATACAACTTTTTTTAGCCCTTTTATTTACTACCATCTAAATTGTCTAAAAGTAGTTAAAAGTTACAGTTTTATAATTATCTGATTTAAATTAATAATTAAACCATAATAATATATAAAAGTGAATACTACAGAAAGTTAATCCAGAACACAAGAAAAGTATAAATAAACAACTTTTTATTACAAATGAATTTTCCTTCAAGAAAACTCCACAATAATTAATCAATAAATACTTAATTTGCTAGTCCCTAACAACTAGGAATAAGCAAGAACCTATAAAAACAAAGAAACATATATATAATTGATCTTCTTCTCCATTCAAATTGAAGAATCAGAGAAAGACTTTCAGAAATGGAGCTTCATCAGTTCTTGTCCATTCCCAGTGTGTGTTTCACACTCTCCACAGCACCTTGAGCCATGGTCTTCATTTGCTCCCCAGTCTGCAAAAACGTGTAATTAAAATTACAACACTATTTAAATAATTAATAACAAAATTAATGTTCATTGATATGAGAAATAAGAGGAACCTGTTGGAGAAAACCAGCTGCTTCGTCTTTGTTTTGCTCAGCAGTTTGCCCTGATGTGTTGGCAGCTTCATTAACCTTGTCAACAGCTGCTGAAGCTGATTCCTTCGTAGATTGGACTAAATTTTCGGCCTGAACCTAAACCACAATCAAACAACACTCATTAACAATATTTTCAATTTCCTAAGATCTTCAATTAATTCAGAGTTACATCTTCAATTCATGTATAATATATAAAAATATATAAAAATGTTTGAGTTGAAAGTGGTGTAGAATACAGATAAAAATATCCATAAACTCATTCAAGCAAAGTTAAAGAAACAAGTAATATATGAGAAAAGAGAGTGAGGTTTTGGGTTTTGAGTTGAGAAATGGAATTTGAATGGTTTATTGACCTGAGTCTGGCCTTCGGCTTGGCCTGCACTGAAGCTTTGTTGGGCACTTGCCATGTTTGATTGATATTTGATGAAAAAGAAAGATAGAAGGAATAAATGTAAAATGGTGTTATTATTTGGTGATTTGTGTTATCTTCTTTCAGATGCTTTATTTATATATACAAGTGATGTAAGAAATGCATAAATATAGGATCGTCTTATACTCTGTTAACGAATGTGCGCATTTTTCTGCTTCTCAAATGAGGTTTGCCTCTAATATCAGATAATCACGCATCTTCATCTTTCCTTTACTTTCATTCATTACTAACAAATGCTTTCTTATTGTGGATTTATTGGTAAGAGTACCAAATTTTTTGTGGACTTTATCTCAATGTTACAAAATAAAACTTAACATTTAAAATTAAGCAGTTTCTTTCTACACCTCCCTAGTACATAAAAAAAAAAGAACTTTTCGTAATATTACTCTTTTCGGATTAAACAATCTAAAAAATTATTTTTGACTTTTTGAGATGTACAATTCATAAATCAAAAATGTATTCCAAATTATATAATTCAAAAACTAAAAGTGATTTTTGAATTATGCAATTTAGAATTTTTCACGCTTTTTTTTAACAATTAACACCATCCCAAACTAAGAAAACATGAACAACATAGGAAACATGAAGAAATAGCAAAATAGGAATCTCTCTATATATATTCATATACATTTAAAACTTCCAAGTAATGTTAAGATTACAAATTTTAAGATAATTTTCTTAACACTTTATAGTTAGAAAAATATTTAAAATTAAAAAATTCCAAAAGAAATTTATTAAATAAAATTTAAAATTTTCTATTTACAATTTTTATCTTCATTTGTTTATTTTAGAAAGTATTTAATTTTGATTAAATTTTCAATTTATCTATATTTATTTTATTTCTTACATTACATTTAAATTGATGAAATCAGGTTTAGAGTTCAATTAAATTTTTTTAAAAAATACCTAAAATCAAGGATTTGGTCAAAATTAAAAAGCTACTAACAAAATATCAAATGCTTCAATTTTAAAATGAATGGATGAAATTTACGGATTTAGAAAGATAAATTTTTATTCAATATTGAATCAAACATAATTTTTGTGATTTTTAATAAAAAATATTTTTCAGCTTATTAAAGAATAAAGATATATTTTCGTACTATGGATCTTCCTTGTCATTTAGCTTATAGATTATTACTAAAAGTTTAATGCATGATGTTAAACAAGTAAAATGGAAAATATATTCAAATCTTGTTCTTTCAATTTTATTCAAATTGGTTTGGTCTGTCTTTCAAATCAAGATTTGATACAAATGTTTCGATAATTATTGAGAACCAATTAATGATGAATTAGGTCATCTCATTACAAAATATTTTAGCATGATACGCTTTATATCTAGCTAATGGAACATATATTTTCAGAAAAAAATATTTATAACAATAAATATATAAAAATAATGAGTAATTACTCAGTGATTACTTTTAGTATTTGAATAATTTATTTTTCTTTTTATAGTTTTAAAATAGAATTAACAGTAAAATATGTATTTTTTATTATATATTTTTATAATTTTTTAATTTTAAAATATAATTAAAGGTAAAATAGAAATATAAAATGTATATGAAAAGGGATTTTTTTTTGTATTGTTATAAATATTATAATTTTAAATATAATTAAAAATAAAATAAATATATAAAATATGTTCGTTAAAACAGGGAATTTTATTATGTATTGTTTTAGAATATTAATCTCAACCTATTTATAATATTATCATTTTTTGTTGTTGTTGAAATTGTACTAACTCAATTCCCTTAAATAATGTCTTTAAGTTAAAGTTTTTAGAAGGGAAGATGGGTGAGTGGATGGTATATTCCTCTACCCAAAATATTTATCTTATATAATAAAATACAGAAAATATATTTTTTAGAATCTCTTATGATTAAGTAAAAAAATGCTCTTCCCCTTCCCAACTAAAACTCGAATAACTAAAAGAAATGAAGTTTTGAAATGAAACTATTGTTAGTACTAAAAAAAAAGACATTTAGAAATTTTTAGTTATAAATTTAAAATGAAAACTTGGCTTTATTTTTTCATTATATATTTATTTTATTCAATTTGATTCGTTTATTAATAAAACAGTTTCGATTAAGTCCTTTAATTTTTGAAAACGTTACAATTTAACCCGATATTAGTTTTATGAATTACATTAAAATCTTCAATATTTAGTTGTTAATGTTTTATCCTTACTTAGATGGAAAGTGGTGGTGATATTGTCTAGTGTCAACGAAAACATTTATATGTTTTGAAAAATGAGTTTAATTCTTTATTGATTTTTTGTGTGCTGCTATCTGTTGAATATTTGACATATGTTGATATTTTAAATATCTTTTTAATATATTTTAAAATGCAAAATTAGTGGTAATCAATATATTATGGAAATACAATAAAGAAATAACACAAAAAAAAAATTCAACAGAGAATCCAAATTATTGTAAAACACTAACAGAAAGAGAAAATAAAAGCATGTAAAAAAAAATAATGCCATGTATAAGTTTCATGCAAAAAATATTCGAAGCTTCTAAGTGATTAGATACAAGATTAGAGAGAAACATTTATTTGTAACTCTTCATTTGTGTGAAGTTAGTATCTTGAATAAAGAACGTTTTATTTTCCTATCCTCTTTGTGAGAGTATTTTTTTTTTTATAAAATTTTGTGAAAATAATTGTTAAACTTTCTAGAACTATTAGAAGAGTCCTATGCTAATAGTGTATTTTCCTTGAAAAACTTTTGAAAATATTTGTATAAGCTTTATTCAAAGTTCTTTTTGAGAACTAACCTTGATATTAGAGTTAACTCCGAGTTGGTTATTTGCAGAAGAAGATGAAAATAACCAAAGTTGGAACACATTTGTTTATAGGTAAAAGTTTAACTACTAGAAGCATATAATGATTGTTTTCTTTAGGTATCGATTATATCAATTATCTTAGATTCCCAAAATCTTAAGAGGTTACTAGCTAATTCTCTCTAGCTTCTCTAGTTATTTACAAAAATCACTTTCACATGCCCATTTTCTACTTTTGCTTATGTACTGCTTCTAGCACCTTTAAAAAGGTATATGTTTAGTATATTTGTCAATTTTTGGAATAGTACATATAAGTATTTATAGATTATATTTTTTGGTTACTTTTCACCTTTTCAACAACGCAATTTAAATAAAGTAATATACATGTTGAGACTAACTGTGTTCAGTTTTGGAAAATGTCATTCAATGAATAAGTTTATTTTATTTTTTAAATCAAATTTCAACATATGGTGTTAATTATGTGTTTAAAGTATAAACATAATCTTAGCATCAGGATCTCTCATAGGAGACTGTCTTATTAAGTTTAGATACAAGTTTATTAGATACAAGTTGTGTAGTTGAATAGACAAGAGTGTTTTTTTTTTAATATCTTGATAAGTTTATATTTATTGTTGGTTCCACCACACTTAAAAGTGTTTTATTTTTAGTTGATGTAAAACTTTCAACATATTCTATCATATTATATTATGTTAAAAAGTAGATCGTTTTATTTAATTTAATTATACAAAATCGATTTATAAGATAAAGTTTGTATTTCACTTATATTTTATTTTTTAAGAAATTATCTTTTCTCCTGACGACGTGAGATTTACGACATTATGAATGTGACTAACAATCGTGTATCGATGAATTTTTTCTACCATTAATCATATTGAACGTTACCCAATATGCGAATACATTATATAGCACTGCAGCACAAAGTGTTGAGTGTACAACTTTTCTTTATACCTTTTGTTCCTTTTTGAACTGAATCTTTCACCAAAATTGTCACAACAATTGAATCCGATAGATAGAAGATGTTAAAAACCCGAGCAAAACGGAGAAAAACCTCTACTTTTTGCACTAAGATGGCATAAAGTAACTGCAATAATGCCCTAGATTCTCTGAATGGGACCTGGATGCAAGAGAAGATTGTTGTTTTGTGATGAGAGAGTTTAAGCCCCCACAAATCAAAAATTCATTATTTTAGACTTACAATTCATTCTGAGATTGTTGCTTTTGTCGTTGTATATGTGTGAATCAACATTTGAAATCAAAGTGGGTTAAAGTGTCTTTTCAAAAATTCAAAAATTTACATTGCTTGTAATTTTTCTCTTTTTTTCAAAACCATGCATTTCAAGAGTGTATTTTTTTTGTCACGAAATTATTTAAATTCATTCAACCAAATATTAATTTTACAAGCTTTTTGCACTCCATAAAAATTAAATATTGTAAGAGACATCAATTGTTTTGTGACGGAATTTAAATGAATCGAGTCATAATCGAGTTTGTGACGCTTAAGTTTTTACGTTCTTAAATAAAAAAAGTTACATATGACTAATAATTATAGTTTTTGACTTTGTGATAAATGTTCAATCCAATATTAAACACACAAATTTTATTTTTATGTGATTCATATATTGAAATAATGAGATTCATTTATAGGTATATTACACTGGACTTTCCATAGTTCAAAGGCTCAATAATTTACAAAAAACAGTTGTTCTTGTTATGAACTAATGATTGTCCATTGATATGATACATTTACTCATATGATTCATTACTCTTTATGTAAATATTTGTGTTAACTAAGTTGAGTTGTTTCCTTTATGAATTACATACTGTATTTATAAATATGACTCTTCCTATTAATAATAATACATAAATGAGCTCCCTATTCTCTATTCTCTATTATTTCTTCTTTATTATCTATTATTTTCTCTATTATTCACTTTATTTCATGACAGTTCTTTTAATTGTCATGATTAACATTAAAAAAAGAAATCATGATTAGCTTTTCGTTCTTTCAACCCCTTCTCCAAATAACCTTCCACAAAAAGAACCAATATCGATGATGAGAGTGATGAACATTTTTCTACCCAAAATGTCATAGATCACGGATTCAATCTCATTATTTTTCAAAATGTCATATACATCTCGGATTTCATTTCAATATTCTGTTTTCCTTTTTTTAATTTAAGGTGTTCTTAAGAGGGAACTAATGAATAAATTTGAATCTCATAATCACATATTTAAAAGAATAATAAAGTTATTTATAAACTTTAAAGTTTCGATATTTTGCTGAGTGCATGCTTACCTTATTTTATGTGATTAAATTAAGTTAATCTTTATCTTTGAGCTATAAAATAATAAAATATTGTTTAGTGGAAATACTTTTTTGTTGTACTGACGTGTCTCAACCTCAAAATATATAAGTTGCATTAAACATGTTGGTTCTCAAAAAGGAAAGTTCTTGGTATTATAACTTTGATCTATTAGTTTATATGTTTATAAAGTGTGCATTGAAAATGATAAGAAGAAAGACATGGTATAGAAAAGGAAAAGGAAAAAGATATGATGATGGACATAAAATAAAAGAGTCTCGTAACTATAATTTATGACCTGTGACCTTTTTCTTCTTCATATGTTTTCACTTTACCAGTAACTATACGAAGTGCAATTTTGGAAAACATAAAGTATATTAAATGTAATATTTCTTTTTTCATTAGAGATTAAGCTAAAGATGAGTGGATTTAGCCTAATTCACTTTTTGATGGGATAAAAATTTTAGAATTGGATTTGATCCACCATAGATTAGTGAATTATTGGATTAATCTATTTCATTTTTTTTAATTTATTTATATATTTATTATGATACAATCAAAATGAATTGATTATATTATTTTATAGCAATGTTTACCTATATTACCAAATATTACTATAAAAGATAATAATTGAAAATTAAAATGTTATTTTACATAATTTGATAAATAAATAAATTAAACTTTTAAATTATTTAAATATTTTTTAACATTATTATAGTATTTGAAAACTATCAAAGTGTTAACCTACAGAGTTAGAAGTAATAAACAATTGCAATAAAAAGAATTGTTGAAAAAATGAAAAAAAAAATGAAAAAAGTTGTTGGTGATGAGTTGCGATTTAACTTATATTTAATCTAATGCAAACTTGTTTAACTTTCGATTAAGTAAACTAAGTTTAATTTAATTCATATTTAAAAAATTAAATTATATTTCTATTCAATCAAACTCAAATCTGTAATTTATGAGTTGAAATTTATTTAGAAATCTCTAAACAATAATATAGTTAGCTTTTGAAAGAGACTTTTTTTTTTATTGAAAAGAGAATCCAAAGACACCAAATTTGTCCTGATTGGAAAGTATCTGCTATAAGTTGCAACTAAATTACATAATTATTTTTATTATAATTTTACTTTTTTAATATTTTGGTAATTATTTTTCATTATAATATAATCATAGAAAAAAAAAATTTTCAATTTTTTTTCCATTATCATAAGAAAAATGGTAACGCTTGCTTGTATTTTCACACATACATATTTATATATATATATATATATATATATATATATATATATATATATATATTATATATGATAAAAATAGGTAAACTAAAATAATTTACTTAATTACTCGAAGTTTAATATCTTAAATAAAAATTAATTAAAAAATAAATAAATAAAAGTGTACAATAATATGTTGCCAACACTGCTGCCCAGGTACATTAAATATTAAATATAAAATATTTATTCTGTCATCCATGCCTCTAATTACTTAGTGTATACAAAAAGCCAAACCCAAAGTCTATAATACATTTGTCCGTTAGTTTATCAAAAACTGAAAAAGAATGGCTTTTGTAAAGCATAAATAAAGAATATGAAACAACCAATCTTTCTTTAATTTATTAAAAGCTTTTAAGAATTATTTATTTATTCTACTCTTAATTTCGATAATGGTTCCTTTTTTTCCCTCTTTTCGTAATGGAATCCAATAGTCATTAAATATGCCACTGCTTTTTATCAACTATGCTATTCATTTACTTATTTTGTACTAATTACAGTCACATGGTGCTCTTGTCTTTTGATATTTGTTAATCAATATTCATAAATGAATTTAATTTTTTTATGTAAACTTTTAAAATCTACTAATAAATGTTAATTTTAATATTTTTAAATATATTAAAAAAATTTAATATAATAACATCCGAATATTTTAAAAAATCAGCAAAAATAACACTAAACATTCAGAAAAAGAAAATATAGTTGATATGATCTATTTTGAGGGTCAACAGTATCTGATTTTAGGATATGTGTGTGACCAGTCACTGACTTGGTGGCCACCACACTCTTTTGCATTTGCATTGAAGGGAAATATACCAAATTCAATAAGAGGAACAGAAACTTCTATCAGAAACTAACTTCAATAATGCAAACAAAAATAGGTAAATAAATAAATAAATAACCATATTCTCTGTATCTTTCCTTCACTAGTCCTTAGACTCTGCCATATTCAACACCTAAACTAGTCCACAAGAAAAAAAAAAAAAAAAAAAAAAAAAAAGTAGCTACTCTTCCTCCTTGTTCTGTTTCCTTCAAGGGTGAAAGAAGATTTTTTTTTTCTTCTGCTTCTTTATTTTTCTGCAGAAAACGAAGGGAAGAAAAAATTGAAAGGAAAATAGGTGCTTTTTGAAAAATATAAACCAACCCACTAACCCAGTATACAATAGTAATACATAACCACATTGTTCAATTTTGGATATGAAAAAACCTAGTTTTTTTGTGTTCACTGTGTTTGCATTTTCATTTTCCCAATTTGCTCCTCAAGAAACTCTCTTTGGTTTGAATTGAACTTTTCTTTCCATTCATAATCCTCAGGCTTTGCCTTAACAAGTCAAACTCCCTCTCCTTTTTGTTCTTCTCTTTCTCCATTGCAAGTAATTGGGATTTTAAAGCCTTCACAGTTTCTTCCTTTTCTTGCAATTCCTTCCTCAGATTCTCCATTTCTATGTCATTTTCCTCTGCTTTCCAATACAAACCATCCCCTGTCACAAATAAGCCAAACCATATCACAACTTCACACACTTGTTTCAAGCTCATTGGTTAGTTATACCAGTAACATGAACATTTCTGAAGAACAAAGTAAAAACTAACCAAAACATTGAACATATTCTGCAAATTGTTCAAAAAGTACTATCAAAAATAAAGAGGGAAAAAGAGAGATACCATCATATGTTCTTTGAATGAGTTCATCAAGCTCATTCTTGATTTCAAGATAAAGTTGCTTCCACTTTTCCACAGCTTCATCTCTTCTTGCTCTCTCCTCCTTCATCTGCTCAACCAAGAGCTTAGTTCCCATCAATTCCCACTCTTTCTCACTGTTCTTCTCCATCAATCCAACCTCCATCTCCCTTATCTTCTCATCTTTCTCTTCTACCAAACTCCTCAACTGCTTCACCTCTTCCCTCAGCCTCTTCCCCTCTTGCTTCCAATCTGCCTCCTTGAAAGTGAACACCATTATGTCTCTCTCATAGCTTCTACTCTCCTTCTCCCTCTCATACATCATCTCCTTGATCTCCTCTTGCAACACCCTAACTTTCTCCTTCAAATTCATCACATATTTCTCAGAAGAACTCCTCCCACTTTTGCTCACTCTTCCACCCATGTTTATGACTATCAGGTGGTTGTCGGTTACGTGTTATGAAGGTATTATAACGATGATTAGATAAGAAGATATGATGATGATGATAATGGTGGAGGATGAATGGTGGTGTAAAAACTTGTACAGGGTAGGCTATAGGCTCCTGAATTTTGATAGAAAACGCACCAAGAATTTTGGCGTATTTTATGAAAACTGAGATAAGGGTCGTTGTTGTACTAACATTTCAATAATGGAAGTGGTGAAATGAGACTCGTGAGTAGCACTTGACAAGTTGTGAGAATTTACATTCCACACATACACACCACATGTTTAGCCTGCATACCAATTATAAATAGGAATTCACCTATTCACATGCAAATATTTCTCCAGAGCGAGCGTGAGGGTAGATTTATGACCCTCAATAATTAAACAACATAATTGGCTAATTCCAATTGGTCACATTCCAACAATTTTTTTTTTTTTATGCATTATATTTTGTTCCTAGAGTGAACAGATCAGAGAGAATCTGTACATGAACCGAGAAATTTAGATTTAATGAGTCTCGAACCATAACTAGATTCATATATAAAAGACATGATGTTACGATACCAAATTCCTAAGATAATGTAGGGTTAAATATGATTTTGTTCCTTTAACTTTAAGTGAAAATTAAAATTAGTTTCTTTTCGAAATTTTTGACCAATTTAGTCTCTTTTTTTAAAAATGCATGGATTTAATCTTTTTAGCCAAATTTTGTTAAGTTTATTTGATGTCTCAAGTACATTTCATGATGATATTTAAGTTGTTTTCATTGTTTAATACATTTTCGCTTCAATGTTAATTCAAATACTATGATGAAATATCCTTTGAATATTAAATAAATTTAACAAAATTTGATTAAAAGGACTCAATTCACGCGTCTTTAAAGTTGGAAGACTAAATTAGTTCAAAATTTCGAAGAAAAACTAATTCTAATTTTGACTGAAAATTGAGAGATCAAAAACATATTTAACCTTTTTTTTTATATATATTATTCATCTTACTCATTTACACCTAAATCGAAACTCTTGTTCATGTACCTGAATTTCTCACACACATATATATTTGAGTTCCTTAAGTGAATATCCTAGAAAGAATAGGTATATGAACTCGGAAATGTAGATCTAATAAATTTCGAGTCATGAGTCGATTTTTATATAAAAGACATTCAAAATCTTAATAATGGATTTTTTTGAGTCTTTCTTTTTATATATCCTTCGTCTCACCCATCTTCACTCAACTATTGAATTCCTCACACATTTGTCTCCTAAATAAGTTCTAAGAAATAGTTAACAATCTGTTTAACAAATTAAAAACCATTTAGAGAGAAAAGACAAAAGAAATGCAAATATTTTGAAGAGGTAAATACTTATTTAAGCGCAAATATCCTTGTGCCGTATTCCTTCCCACATGGCCATGGTACATCTAAACATAACTCTCGTGAAGTTTATTGGAACTTAATGATAGGGGTTATTTTTCTAGATCACAAAATTCAGAGACAAGAAAGCAAGGGAGAAAAAAAATGTGTACTTACTAGATGACAATTTGTGCAAACAAAAAGTCAATGTTGATCAGACTGAAAAAGGCAAAGAAAACTCATGAATGCTTACCTTTTGCAATGGAAAAATTCCCCTCCATAATAATTATGAGCAAGGAATAAAAAAATGTTTTCCACTTTTCCTGAACAATAGAATAAAACTTTGCCCCATAAGCCACATGAGTAACACTTAAACACCCCCACATAGTGATTTACTCCATTGTGACACATAGATGATGAATTCTTAAAAAAAGAAAAATTGGTAGAAAGAAAGAAGCATTGAGTGGTCCATAGCAGATAGCAGATTGGGAGAAGAAAGGTTGTGATGGGAAGCACATTTAGAGAGTGTGACAACAATATTCTGAAACTCAGACTCAGCCATGTTGGAGAAGCATCCTATTTTTTTTTGCAGACATTAATGATTGTGTTTTGGTTCCAAAGAAACAAAATTTGAATGTGTGAAATAGGACAGGCTGCATGCAGGTACAAAAAATCATTAATAATGGTATGTGGATGCCACCTTTGGATTCCCTGCATGAAAAGGACTTGTAGCATTCCTGTGATTATGGGGTTGCAGTGTAGGTTTTCCCTGCAAGCTCAATCACTCACCATCATTCAATTCATCTCTGTTTTTCTTCATCTTCTTTCCTATGCTATTTAAATCTTACTGTCCTTTCTACATCTCAGTAGATATATATATTTGTACCAAATGACTGTGCCAAAACTCCTTAAATTTTGCAAACCAAAGTGTTCAAAGTTATGAAGTAGGTATGTTAAGTGTGTTGTTTACGGTCATATTTATGGTTTCGACTTGTTAGGAATACAAAAATAAACACACATAAACTTTCACTATTTTAGGTTAAAAATAGTATAATCTCTCTAATAAATTTCAACATCGGTATCGGAGTCAAATTCATCTTTTAAAGAAAAATTTTATGGATTATATCTTATTGTGCAACATGTGTGCCAACTTTTGTTTTTATATTAATAAAAAACAATAAAATTACTATTATTATAATATAATTATAAAAACTAGGGTAAAAATGGGCGTAATAGCAAGTCGGTATACAATTTTTTTAATATATATAATATTAGGTGATGATATTGTAATATCATTAAATTAATATATAAAATAAATTTATATTTATTAAAAATAAAGTAGAATAAAAAATAATTGTTAGAATAATTTATAGAAAACATGTAAAAGTAATTGTTAGTCTTTAAAAAAATAAATAAATAATTATATTCTAAAGGATAAATTAGAAATAAATAAATGTGGGTAAAAAAAATCTATTATATATATATATATATATATATATACTAACTAGTGAAGACACATGTATTATGCATATATGTGTTAATTATTTATAGAATTAAATATATTTTTAGTTGACTTTCAGGTAAAATTAAGAATTAGTCACTCTTTAAAATTTTGATTTAATTTAGTCCACAAATGTTAGAAATACATAAATTTAATCTTTTTAATAAAGTGTGTGTGTGTGTTTATTTAAGTTTTATATACAATGAGTTGAGAAGATATTAAGATATTATGATTGTGTTATAATATGAAATTTGCTTGGAAAGGGAAATAATTTATTTTAGTAATGTTAAAACATAAGAAGCTAAAGCTATATTTCATAAGAATTATTTATAAAATTCAAGATAGGACACCCTCATATGATTTGAGAAAACTTTATGTTTCGAAACTTTGAAATAAATTATCTTGATAGTTAAAATCAATCTTAAGAGTTTTGAATAAGTGATTTTCAATAGATGTTCTCGATAAATAGCTATGATATAAGAAAATAAAAGAAGTTATAAATAAAATAATTCAAAAAGTAGTTACTTGAAAATTGCAAAAGACAATGAACTTGTTATGCATGAATAATTGATAGAACAAACTTATTTCATTTAAAAACTAATAGTAATTTTTAGAACTGTAATATGAATTACGGTTGCAAATGTTTTAGATTTAGTATTTTAGCTGTCACCAATATTTGTTATTGATGCTATCTCTTGTCACCATTTCATTTTTGTTAATGTTTTTTTTTCGTTCGTACGTATTGCTATAAAAACCAGTCATAATGAATCAAAAGTCAGAGAAGTGTTGGGAAAATTTATGGAATCCGTGTAATTTTATTTTTCTGAAATGGGTAGATTTTGAAAAAGTTATGGATATGGGTCAAAAGTGATTGGAATTTGGAACCATGACTTTACATACAATCCTTACTTCAATGATTTTAGACTTTTTTTTCTTACCCTAATTGTATTTGTATTTACAAGAACAAGTTTACGATTTTTTTAATCGAAGATGTATTTGTACTTGCTAGTTGGCCTTTATTTTTTATTTTTTAATTAAAGTTGTATTTACAAATAGGATTTTACTTTTTTTAATTGAAGGTGCATTTTTAAATATGGCTTTATTTTTTTCCTTTCTTATTGCAGTTGTGTTGAAGAGTATATGGCTCCACTTTTTTTTTTTTTAACTGAAGAAGCTGTGATAGTAAGCATAATTTTAGTTAAAGAAATTAAACAATTTATTTATTCGAGCATGATTTTTTTATTATAAAGTTAAAGTGTGAGAAAAGAGAAGTGAAGAAGTAAAAGAACTTTTGACAATGACTACAATTTGTCAGAATATTGTATTGAAAATGATTTTTCTATTGTAATTGATTGTTCTTTTATATAATTACATTATATAGTTTTTATTATAAACATAAAAAATGATAAAATGAATTTATTATTTGTAATTTTAATTAAAAGTTAAATTGTTCACATTAGTATAAATATAATATTATATTTTTAAGTTGAAATATGTATACAACTTCATAAGTAATTATCTATAAATAATTCATACAGTATTATCATAAATTGAAAGAGCTAAAATGGATAGTACTAGTCAAGAATTAATTTTCATTGATAATTCATTAATAGTATTTTCAGCTAACTAAATAAAAACATTTTAATATTGGCAAGTTACTATAACATTTCATTTCTATAGCTTTAAACTAAAAATAGAGAACATTTCATCATATTCAAAATCAATAAGTTCTATATAAAAATTAACAAAAATTAAAGTTTTATGAGACCTTTTACTCCTCTAATTGATGGCTTATTATTTTTTAAAAGTGTCTATAAACCTGCAATTTCATCTATTCTCACTGAATAGGTGATCATCGTAAAAGAAGGAGACGACAATACAAGAAAACACAAAGCAGATAAAAGAATAAGTTAGAGTAGGAAAGAATTAACCTAACATCAACAAATCATAATATATATATATATATATATATATATATATATATACATATTCACACACACACAAACTAAATATGACTAAAATACAAAGAATGAATATGCACACAAAACAGATGATTCTAAACTCAATTATTTAAATATATGCCATTGACATAAAATTCACGGGAGGAGGCGTGCATTTGCAATAGTATTTATGCTTTGTAGAACCCTAAACAAAGTAGTTATCATCCTACTACTCACAAGGTTAATCCCTTTAGTGTCTAAGACCCAAATAAGTTCAAAGACTAGGATCTCTTGCGACTTTCACCACATAACTCATTCTACTTTATTTGAATGTGAATGATTATTAGAATTTAGGATAACTCCATACTAACATCTCCTATGTCAAGACATACATTAATCTTATCACCACAAAGAATTTTTCCTTGAAAATCCCTAAACACCACCATCATACATATCCACAACCATACTATCAGCTCAATTAATAATAACGAACATTGTAAACATACCTCAACTTCATAACATGAAACAACTAAAAAAGAAAACAAAGCTAACATACAAATTGGCGCTTAGCTCCACACCTCTCACAAAAAGGTGGCGCTCAATGCCCTTTCTTCTCGCAAAAAGGCAACACTAAACGACACTTTTTGGCGCTCAACATCTTTGAGCTAAAATGCTCCAGATATGTAATGCAAAGATGGCGCTCAGTGCCATAACATTCGCAAACCATGGTGCTCAACAGCTTATAACTAAAATGCTTCCAGACCTGCACAATGAGACTGGCGCTCAGAGCGCTAGTTAGCCACCGATCAGTGTTGTATCAACTATTAGCTGATGAAAATTTGTGATTTGGAGAAAATGGGACATGTTCAATTGATCAATTTGGTACTCCCCTATTAGTGCCTTGGTCAAAAACAATTTTAAAATATTAAGCCCGTACCAATTAGCTAAATTGCTCAGAATCTAATTCCCTCAATCAACACAAAATCAACTAAAACACTCAAGCTTAAAACAATCATCCAAACCACACAAATCAAATCAGATTCATCATAACTAACCAAATCTACATTCTCAAAGGCAATAACATGCAAACATTAAATTGATAAACTCACACACATAGATAAGCACTAGCTTTCCTTACTTGTTAAAATTGTTCAACAAACTTAGAGACATTAAAACACCTTTAGCTCCACAGGATATTCTATCTATACCTAGGAACAACACAAAAATGACCAAGACATACCATTATGATCATTGATAATTGAAAAGACGTCTGTAAATGGACGAAGACTCACATGCAACAAAAAATAGAAATAAAACTAGAACAAAAAAAAAAATGATTAAAACTCAACTTATATAAACAAAAAAATGGGTCGATCTAAATTAAAGAATTTGTCACAAGAATCGATCATACAATCTCATTTATAACTATTTAATTTATATTAAAACCTTTTATTATTAAAATTATCGAGTATCAGTATTTTTAAATTCTATCATATAATTTCTAAAATGACATTTTCTGAATCTTTACTGTTACCATGAGAATTTAAAATGACATTTTCTGAATCTTTACTGTTACCATAAGAATTTCAACATATTCCAATAAAAGATTTCTAAAATGAAAATTCTTCTTCACTTGTATGTTTTAATTCTCATCACTGTGTATTTCTTGTAAAAACTGAACGAGTCAGAACTTAAAAGTTTGTAAAATTAAATATCTACAGAATTTCATACTTATATGTGATCTCAAAATTCAAATTATCTCATAAAATTGTTTCTTGACAATTTGATAAAACTTAATCTCATAAATTCCGCTAAGTTTTTTATTTTTTTTTTATTTTTTATCTTTCAGCTCAAATTATTAAAAACATTTCGTACTCATTATGTTAATATCAAATTTTATACGTTAATATTCAATTCAAGAATGTTCACATTTCTTGGTAAATTTATTTAAACTATTTAATTTGTTTACATAGTTTAAAATTTATATTTTACATTGCTGACATGTGTTTTATAATATAGATATATTTATAAGTTTATTGTATATTGAAAACAATTTTAATATGTTTTATTTTTCAGTTTTTAAATTATTTTTTTAATAATAATAAATTGGATTTACTATACATAATTATTTTCAGTAGTATTACTTTTGTCGGAATTCATTTGTATGATCCTACATTCAACATTCTCAAGGTTTCAAAATTAATATAATCCTAAGTTATTTTCTACGAGTTTTTTTTAAAGTTAAGATTAGAAACCACAATTAAGTCAGAACATATTAAATTTCCTCTAATGACATATACTGAATCCTTTTCTTCTTTTTCGTACGTTTCATTTTTACTGTGTTCTAAACAAAACCCCAAAACTAATTTTTACAAAACATTGGAAATGAAGATCGAATATACATGTGTAATTTCACAATTGACCTAGATTATATATTATATCGCAAAAGTGCAGAAAAAACTTAAATACGTTAATTTAAAAACAACATTGAAAATACAAGGGTTAAATATGTTTTGGTCCTCAAATTTAAATAAAATTTAAAATTAGTTACTCTTTAACATTTTTGACCAATTTAATCCTTTATTTTTAGAAATGCATGAATTTATTTCTTTTAACCAAATTTTGTTAAGTTTATTTATCATTTCAATCATGATAGTATTTTAATTGTTTACACTATTTGACATATTTTCGCTTCAATGTTAACTCAAATATTATCATAAAACGCGTTTAAAATATCAAATAAACTTAACCAAATTTGATTATGTTCCAGTCCTAATATTTTAGAGTTGCCCCAAAAATCTAATGGGCCTAAGGGCTGGCTCATAGGGTGTACAAGGACCCTAAGGCAGTCAAATCCCTCTCACTTCTATCATTCTTGCAAAATAGTGCTTGCTTACTCCTCTTTTTCTCTCCACTGAGGTTCTCAGAGGTTCTGCTAGAGTTTAGTCCTTAGTCTGGTTCAAGCTACCTTAACCCCTACTCTACTTCACGTAAGTTAACTCTCAGCTCATACTAGTTCCTCTATAATCTTATTTTTCGTATTTCTGACAAAGGTTCATTGTGGTAACCTCACTCTCTTTCTGTACCGCTATTCCAGTTCATAAATCTGCTCCTAAAGCTGTTGGGTTCATTGACTTAGAGGTCACAATCTGTTATTAGCCCTTTCTAGGTAAGGGAAGCTAGGGTTTCGAGTTTGGATGTGTTTTGCTTGCTTTTCAGTTCTGTTTCGTACTTATGGTGTGTGTATGATGCTTAACCTGATATGAATGTATATTCCACATTGGTTTGGGTGAATCTGTGTACTGACATGCATGAACAGTAGAGGAGATCTGATAATCTCGCCTAAGCGAGTGGAGCTCGCCTAAGCGAGAGTATCAGAAAACCCCTCCCAGGTGTTGCGCGAGCTGTCGCTCAGGCGACGAGCTCCTGTTTTGAGCGAGAGCCCATCTCGCTCAGGCGGTGAGGTCTCGCCTAAGCGAGAGAGCGCGACAACACCACTGTTCCACTTTTCAAGTTCTCGCCTAGGCGAAGAGAGCTCGCCTAAGCGAGGGAAACCTCTTGCCTGAGGGAGACTCGTCCGCCTGAACGAGAACTGGGCGAGAAGGTGCATTTGTTCTGTTTCTTTCTCTGTTTTTGGGGGTTTGCTATATGTTTGGATTGATTACTCTTTAAGAGCATGAATTGAGTGAAAATGCATGAGTAACATGAATTAAGGTCTGTGATGGATAAGTTTAAGATGATATTAACATATGAAATGTATGGAAAGGATTGGTTATAAAAGTAGCATGGAATTGGCATGAGAAATGATCCTATATTGATTGGTGAAATAATTCCATGAGCCTCTAAGTGAGACCTCATGGTGGTGCCTCAATTTGTTGGGACGTAATTTTATGACCCCTGTTAGTGGGAGTTCATGGTAGTGCCCCATTTATATAATTTAGTAAGGATTCAAGGTAAATCCTAACACTCTAAAAAGTCAGTTAGTCTCACATAGAGCGTGCTGACTCGAGTGGTGAGAGTAGTAGAGGCCTGAAACCCATTAGGGGCTAACCTTGTGTGTGGGGATGAAACACTGGTAACATTTAGCTCGATAGAGCAGGAAAGACCACCACAAGTGCAAGCATCCGCTGAATCCGACTAATTATATGTATCCGGCAGCCTTAATCCTTAAGCCCTTGCTTGCTCCTTCAGCCTTGGAGCACCACTTAATTGATGATAATGCCACCACCTTGCAACTAAGAGATGGGTAAAGTCATTATGTGAAGAGAGAGGGCTACTCTACTACGGAGTCTCTCACCCAAGAGTGGCATTAGTTACCCCAAAGGAAGTTGCTGAAGTCCCTACTTCTGTTCTTAGGTAAACAAAAAGCCTACATAGCAGTTCCAATGCTACGCCTTGAACCACTCGACCATCTCTCCTATATAATGATGCTTAGAAACCGGTTGAATGTTGAATAGTGAATCAATCTTATTTTTCATAAATGCATAAAACCTATTCAAACTATAAAAATACAAAGTAAAATTAAAAAAAAAAAAACTCCTACAAGATAAACAAATTTGATTGATGAGTTCATTTTTATGTTATTTCACACTGTATTATACAATTTCGATGAAAGTTTCACTGCTTAGTCTCTCTAGACTGGATTTCCAACTTTCTTTTAAGGCCACAACTCATGTATTATATCGTTAAGGAGTAGTGTCTATACTCCAGTCATTTGTTTTCAATATTATTTTGTGTGACATTTCCTTTAATTAGCATTATTAATTAAATGGAGTGTTACAGATTAAAATAATATAAAAGATTAAATTAATCAAAAATTTTAAAAAGAAACTAATTTTAAATTTCAGTTAAACTTGAAGGACCAAAAACATATTTAATCCAAAATAAAAACGACGTTATTGTCAAAAACAAATATGATTGTGCCTTTCTTCGTAAATATCAATATCTGTTGTTATTTTCATAGATCTTAATTCTATTTTAGATTTGTTCACTTTGTGCTTTTAATTTTCTCTATCAATTTGGAAAGAAGTAATGTGTTTCTATTTTGTTTCTGTATTTTATTTTCTATTTTTTTATATGTTTTGTCTCTGTTTCCATCACTATTTTCAGTGTTTGCTTTTCTCTGTTGTTACAGTTTCGTGTTTTGTTTGATTTATTAGTTTAGTTCATGTCGTTTCCATTATTTTTTCCATCTTCGTTGTTATATTTTCTCTTTGTTGTTGCGTTGTGTTGTATCGATTGTTGTTTTATAGTTTTACTATTCACCCGAATTAAAAATAAATAAATAAATAAAACAGTTGGAGATGGAATTGTAACCAAATTTCTTTTGGTAACTCTTTTGTATATATCTCATAGTAGAGATATACATCATGACATGATAAAGTACAACATACGAGTGCATACCAATGTTATGTTATAAAAAAGTGTATCAACTACAATCCTATATCTAAAAACTTTAATAAAAATTCAAAAAATAGTTATTAATTTATATTTCAATGCGATAAGCCTTTGGATGGTGTTACCATTTTTTTCTGAGCAAAGGAGGACTCAAGCTGTTTATCTACCATAATCCTCATTCAAAATTACAACATCGATTGGTGGAAAAGAACTTTGGCACCGGAGTATGCAGATTTAGCATCCTCTGCACAAGACAGAAAAAAAAGAAAAGAGAGGGTTATAATTGAAAAGATGGCATCATAATGGTTATAAAAGCACCCGACAATCAATAAAAAAACCATCCAAAATCTTACTCCATAATTGAAGAGGAAATACTATATTAAGTAGTGTACAACATAAAATTTTGCCCAACCAAAAAACTCTTTATCAACATCTCTTTGCTGTGCATTAACATCTTGATCCATATTTCAAATAAATACTTATTAGGCTTTATATGAATTTTGCATTTCTCAAACACTGATTCAAGTCATCATGTAGGTTGCCAATCCCCAAACAGAAAAGCAATAGAATTAATAAAAAATGAATTATTTGTCATCAGGGATGCTAATCAATTCATTACGTAACTTTCAAAATGTAACTAAAATACAAAGCTAAAACATTACCTGCGATAGCCGATAAATTGAAAGTATTAGGGACATTAGCCTCAGCCTCAACAGCAGCTTTAGCCACTGCAATACCAACTGACACACTTTGCATAATATCTAATCCTGCACAAATTGATGCGAGTATTCCACCGACTAAGCAATCACCAGCACCAGTAAGCCTCACAACTGATGCCGCAAGAGATGGAAAATGCACAGCAAAAAGATGAGAGCTTTTATTAAGTTCTGAAATACCAGAACTGCGACTAGGTGGGTTTTTTTGCATGAAAGCCTTGTATAATTGTCCACCAAAACCAGTCCGATTTATTTTCTCTGTATGCTTTTTAAAGTGGCGAGGCCCTCCTTTATTGCATAAAAACACTCCATTAGAGCCAACGGTCACTAGGACCATTTCAATGCCATTTTCTAGCAAAACCCATATTGCTGGTTTCAGCAATTGAAACAAAGACATTACTGAAATATTTTTTTTCTGACTTTCTTTAAGTGGTTGAAACTCATCACAACCAGATAAAGCATTTGCCATCGCAATAAGCTCATCTTCATTTGGTGAAACAAAAGTCACCTACACAAAATATTCACAAGTGTCAAAAACAACTTTTTTTACAGAAAAGCACAAATGCTATCCTATGACGTTGATAGAGTTAAATCATATGCACATTCCACAATGTTATATATCTAAAGAAAACTAGTGATACTGGTAATATTTAAATTTGTGCATATTATAATCATTATTAAGATGATGAATATCAAGAATCAAAAATTCCAGACAAAGTAAGGAAAGCTGATGACACAAAAAAAACTATTTACAACGATAATCAGGGTTATTATGAAATACTGTGAATTGTCCACTCTAAACAACTACTTCAGACTATTGCAATCCCCAATTAACCACAACCAACTTTAACAAAACCATGAGATAAATCTTATAAAGAATATCAAGTTTGTGTAGAGCACGGCACTCACATACTCAACAACAAAACTGATTCTTCTGGCTTTAGTAACTGATACTGGCTCAAACCACACAGGACACTCCATGTCAGCCGCCACTGAGGAATGTAGATATTTATTTATGCAATGGAAAACAACATCTGTGGTGAGTTCATAATCAAGCAGAGAGAGGGAAAAAAAAGAGAATTAAAATGTTAGCATGCAATGTACTTTTACAAGCAGCTTCAAGAGCAGGATGACTCAGATTGGCATCCACCATTAACACTGGAGCAGAAGGCAAAGAATTTCTGAAGTGCAAGATCCAGTCAGGTGTCAGATATTTTTCCTGCAACATAATGATTGTATTATATATGTTTTCCTTGCTTCAGTTTTTTAACACAGCCGTCATTACAAAAAAAGTTTCAAGACATATCTTTTAGCTTGCTTAAGTTAGGAGATTACTTGATAGCTTAATACTTGAATGGTCAACTTACAAGAGCTTCCACACTAGCAACACCAGCTGCTACCTCCCCATTAATATCAAATAAATTGCATACGACTGGAGTTTCAATATCTTTATCCTTCAAAATACCTACTTCAAATTCAAAAACAAACAAAAGAATCATTGTTTTACAGTAATGGCATATCTGATGATGAAGCCACCAAGAAAAAATAACTTACCTTCTGCAGATAGACCAGCAGATTTCCATTGATTCAACAACAGATTTCCTAGATGAAGAAAAAATATAGTAGAAGAAGAAATTTATTCTCCAAATGTCATTTTCACAAATTGTCTTCTGATACACAAGTCATTGAAGAATATTGGCAGGATGATTCTTAACAGACTGGAATGACATACATATCAGTTGGCATCCATGGAGGGGTATATTCTATGAAGCTCTAACATAGCTACAATGTTGCACTTCTCCGCTTCAGTTGTGTCTCTGACACAGAAACACGAACTAGTGTCAAATACACTATATTCGGTCATACACGGTTATGTTCTTGGACACAGCAGTGGTACATATCACACCGATTTAGGAGAAACAAATAGGCACAAACAATCTATAACAGATTTGATTCACAGAAAAACTACACAAAAGAGGAAGTAACAAAAAAAAACCAAAATTTTGAAGTGAAGAAGAATAGTTTGTTGTGTTGCAAAAAAAAATTGCATAGATACAGGAGGAAGAAGATGCACAAAGGAGGGAGAAAGGTACATCAGGGTGCTAAAAACAACTTTTTTTATTATTATATTCAAATCCTTTAATCATTTTTCTATTATATACAACTTTTTATATTATTTTATTTTTATAATTTGTTATATTGTAGATTACTTTTTGTTATAATTTATTTACATCACGTTTCTTTCCAATTTAAAATTTGAATCATGATTTTTTTATTTGATTTTCATATTCTAGAATATTTTTTACATTTAATTTATTTTTTGTTATAGAAAGTTAAGATGAATAATGTTGTGGAACAAAAAGATGAAACAAAATCTTTGTGGAGATACGTTCCAAGGTTAAGAAAGACTCCTTGTAGTGAAAATAATATGATCAAGTACACTTTGTGATTTTTCATTCAATGGATCTTGTACTCAAATAAGAACTCATTTGTTAAAAATTAACAAAAGAGTTAGAATTTGTCCAAATGTCACCCCATCAAAACTTGTTGAGTTTAGAAAGCAAAATTGAAAATAGAAAATTCAAAAGAAAAAAAAAAGGGGTCCCTCCACCACATACATGTATTTGAAGAAAGAAATCAAGCAAGTAATGGTGTTAACCCAAAACTCAAAGGTTCTTTCCAAACTTCTTTCAATATTCAAGCTAGAGATACTCTTGATTTTGATTGTGAAACTATGAGGATGTTTTAATCTTCAGAACTCCCATTTCATTTGGCAAGAAGCCCTTACTATAGAAGTGCATTTTCTATGCTGATACTTCTAATCTTAGCGGATATGTATTGTTGACCTACAATAAATTGAGAGGTTTTTTTACTTAAAAGAAAGAAGTCACATAGAAAACCTTCTACAACCTATAAAAACTCATGGAATTAGAAAAGGTGAGGATTGTTAGTAATGGATGGAGTGATCCTCAAAGAAGACCACTTATAAATTTCATAACTACTACTAGGAGTGGACCAATGTTTTTGAAGTCAATAGATGGATCTGGTGAGATAAAGGACAAAAATTTTATTGCTACACAAATTGTATTTTAATCACTTATATATATATATATATATATATATATATATATATATATACCCATATATAATGTCTAGCAATAAATTGTTTGTCTTTTATCTCATTAGATCCATCTATTGACTTCCAAAACATTGGTTCACTCTAGGTCATAGCCATGAAATTTATAAAAGATCTTATTTGAGGATCACTCCAAACATCACTACAAGTTGGCACAACTTTCTAATTTCATGAATTTCTTATAGGTTGCAAAAGGTTTTCTAAATAACATCTTTCTTTTAAAGTAAATGACCACTCAATTTATTGTGGTTATAAATATCCATTACATCATAAAAAAATACACTTCTATGGTAAGGACTTCTTGGCAAATGGAATGGTAGTCCAAAAAAGTAAAACATCCTCGCAATTGACCATCAAGAGTGTCTCTAGCTTGAATATTGAAAAAAACTTGTAAAGAACCTTTGAGTTTTGTAGTAAAACCATTGTTTGTCTGATTTGCTTCATCAAATACAGGGGTGCCTTTCTTTTTCTTTGAATTATCAACAAGTTTTGACAAGATTATGCTTGGAGAAATTCTTAATCTTCCCCATTAATTTTTAACAAATGACCTCTTACAAGAGTATAAGATTCATTATATGAAATAACACACATAGTGCATCCCATCATATTATTTCCACCACCAGAAGTATTTCTTGACTTTGAAACATAGCTCCACAAAGGTCTTGTTTCATCTTCTTATTCCATAACTTGATTCATCTTAATTTTCTATAACAAAAATAAATTAATTATAGAAAATTTACTTTAATATGGAAATCAAATATAAAAGTTAAATAAAAAATCATTACTTGTTGAAAACAAATGTAATGTAAATAAATTATAACAAAATGTAATAATATGCAATATAAAAAATTATAAGAATAAAATAGTAGAATAATGATTAAAGGATTTGGATAAAATAATAATAAAAAAAAGCTTTGTTTAGCAAAATTGATGTACCTCTCTCCCTTCTTTGTGTATCTTTCTTCCTTTTCTTCTTCTTTTTGCATGTGTGCAACGTTTTCTTGTGCAACTGCAACACAACAAATGGTTCTTCTTCACTTCAAAACTTCGTCTTCTTCTGCAACTGCAACACAACAGACAGTTCTTCTCCTTTACTTCAAAATTTACTATTTTTTTCTTCTTCCTCTTTCTTCTTCTTTTGCGTGATTCTTTTGTGAATCAAATTTGTGATATATAGTTTTTTCATATTTGTTTCTCCTAAATCGGGAGTAATAGGCATGTCCAAGAAGTGGACCATGTGACCACTACTGTGTCTAAGAACAGAACTGCGCTTGACCCAAAACAGTGTATCCAACACAGTGTCGATTGCGTATCCCTGTTAGAGACACGTATGAAGCAGGGAAGTGCGACATCTTAGTCGTGTCAAAGCTTCATAGGTTCCTACTGTTTAAATTATTAGATTCTTTTGTAACACAAGGGCTAATTTTTATGTATTTAACTGGTGTAGAAAGTCTAGTATTGTAATCAAGGATCTAAGTAATTAAAGGTAGTAAAAAAATCAAAGTGTTAAGCATCAAACATCAATAATTAAGCCACCACAGGTCAGTCAAATCTAGAAGTTTATTGGAGTTAATTAGTAGGACTTGTCATTTACTATTGATCTGATTAATGAAGTATTATGGGTAAAAGCACACCGTATCTATTTCGTAGAAGGGCATTCATGTATATTTGTAGGATTGGGGATTTCATAATCTTTATAAAATTTCCATCAAAGGACCATTTCCAATCCTTTCCTCTCATTTCTAGGACTCCATAGATCCCCAAGAAAAATATTTTATACCACACTTTGCTGAAAATAATACTACTTCTATGCTAAAAACAATACTACATCAGTGCTTTACTCTAACTAGCACATAAACATATATCCAAATTTTGAACAGCCAACAGATTTTAATAGATATCAGCTGAAGTTGCCATAAAGGGTGCCTCTTGACCACAATAAATGCTTGAAGTAAAAAGAATGACAGCATTGCAAGAAAATGCTTGGGGATAGTAATAATTTACCGGCCATGTCAAACCCAATAGCACTGATCATGAATGGCTTAGCTCCGAGTTTCGACATGCACTCTGCTACGTTTCTAGCCACACCTCCTCTAACATAATAGACCTGAAATTCACCAGTATAAGAAGATAGATACAAACATGAAAAGGATAAAGAATATTCCATCAGGGCAGTGACTGCTTATGCTTGTCACATCATTGACACAATTGAGTTAACACAAACAGAACCCTATTAGGTTTCTTTTCTTCTTTCCTTCTCAGATAAAGTATAGATAGATTACAACCTTGCCAGGGACAGTTGTCCCAGAATTTGCTCTCACTGAAGGTGTAGCATGAATGTCCAACACCATACCCCCAATTATTACTACTTCTCCATCTCCATGCTCCAATTTTTTGCCTCTGAGCGCAACCTTACCACCATCAACAACAACAATCAAGTAAATTTGCAAAATATGCAATGATAAGTTAAAAGAAGAGATAAATAAAACAAAATAACATGAAAAAAAAATGTAGATAGTAAACAAATATTGGCAGCTAACATGACTTTTCACTTAGAAAACAAAAAAAAAAATATTAGCAGCTAACATGAGCTTTCACTTAGAACAAAAAAAATAAATATTAGCATGAAAAGAGCTTGTAGGATGCATAACCATTTTATTAGTCTCATTTCACAAACCTGCATTTTTCTCCTAATCCTACCCTCGATTCCTGTTACTGAATTTTTTTCCACTCCTACACTGGCACAGAACCAATCAAGTAGCAGGTAACAATTCAAAACTACTCGATTGTTGCTGCGAGCAAACCCATACCTTTGTACCAATAATCCGTTTGCTTTGATAAGTGAAATTTGTCCCCAGTTCAAGCATCATTTAGCCTCCAAGTCAAAATGCACTAAATGTAATACAGTACTTGAAAAACATCAAATAGACAGAGCGGAACAACCAATCCTGAAGAACAGTACTGTGGAATTTGAAAATTGTTTGTGAAATAATAGCAGGTTTATTCTAATCGCAATTAATGTATCATGTATCAACCATTATGAAATATACATATAACTCCCTAGTGAATTACTGAAGACAGCAAGAAACAAAACGCAAAAAGAGAAGCAAAAGTAACCTCGGAGGTAAGGGGTTTTTGATGCCCCTTACGGACGGTGGACTCCGCCATGGAGTCCTTCTTCGCGGTTGGAAACTTTCTTACGATGAACACAAAGTGAGCCCACTGGTTCCACGAATTCCAGTTTTAACCTAAACCTAAAGTTATAAAATGATGTTTATATAACAGATGTGAAATTTAGGTATTTTCAAGATAGATTTTTTATTTATTTTTTGTTACTCAACTTTTTTGTAACTTCCAAATTAAGTCTGTTGTATTTTTTCGATGATGATAAATTATTATATTATCTCGTTATTTTATTATTTTTTTTATAAATAAGAGAATATATAAAATATATTATAATTAATATGAATATATTTTTATTAAGACGAAAGTTATTGAAAATTGTAGTTGAGATGTTAAAAGTAAGAGTAAGAAAAGAAAATTTCTTTAGTTTATTATTTTTCTATATGGTGGTTAAAACTAGAAATAAAGAATTGATGATCGTTCTAAAGAAAAAAATATTTTAAGATCACTTCATATTAATATTATAAAATTGATACAAAATTATTAAAAAAATATTTATTATTATTATTATTATTATTTTGGGTCATAATTATGAACAAAATTAGATAAAATAAATAATTGTTAAATTTTTTAAGCCTAAAATATATTTTGACAACATATGATAATTATATATTTAAATATTGATGTGGAATATAAGAAAGGGGAAATTTTTAGTTGAAATTTTGTAGTCTTAAGAAAAATATGATTTAAAACTTTAGAAGGACAGAATATCTTGATGCTGGATAAATTAAAAAAAGATGCAATTTTGATAAATAAAAATATTTGATTAATGAGATTGATAGTCAGTTAAGTGATATTCGGATATTTGTTTAAATTGTTGTTTTAATTTTATGGTGTAGAAATTCTTTAAATAATGTGAAAATATTGATTTTGATATATATATATATATATATATATATATATATATATATATAATTTTATTAGGATTTGATTTTATTTGGTATATAATCATTGATACATTTTGAGTAAGATTATTATATGGTTTAGATACGAAAAATATAATTGGAGTAAGAAATAAAAAAAATGGAAATAGTATAGTTTTAAAAATGAATTATTTGAGAGAAAACTTTTGCAAATTATAGTAAATTTGATTACTATATATTGTTATTGTTTACATAAATTTTTAATATGGTAAATTAATTATGTTGTTGCTTCAATTAAGAAAATAATTTTGTTGATCTTAAAATATTTAATTTGAATATATTTTTAATTTTTTATAATTTTTTTAAGAAAATAAAATTGGGCCGAAACATAAAAAGATACGTTATTTATTTTGTTTAAAGTTTTTATTGGTTTATTTTATTATTTTTGTATTACTTACTATTTTATTAATGGACTTAAATAACTGGTGTTGTAAATTGTTGTTGTTGTGAATATTTATTATCCTTATTATTCTTAATATATATTTATTATATTTTTAAATATATATACTTAACATATATCATTATTGATAGTTAATATATATATATATATATATATATATATATATATATATCTCTCAAAATGGATAATTCGGTTTGACCCACCACAGGTTGATTATTTAGTGAGTCAACTCAACCTGACTCACTTATTAGCGAGTCAAAAAAAGTCAAATCTAGTCCGACCCACCACAGCTTGGTGGGTTAAACAAGTTGGCTCATGGGTTCAGTTAATTGAAAAAGTACAATTTTTTATTTTATTTTTTCAGTCAAAACTAAATTATATTTGTAATTAAAATCTAAATAAACTTTAATACAATCCAAATACAAACCAAAATCACAAAAATACAAATTATTTATGTGTTGCCTAAAAAAAACCTAACATGATTCAAATGCAAAGTCCAACTTAATAAAAAATCACTTATGTGACCCTTTATTTGCGGGTTTGTGAGCCAACCCGACTCACCACGAGTTCAACCCGGGTTCTAGGTGAGCCGGGTTAAAAATCAACCCGTATTGAAATTTGTAAAATAATTTCAACCCAACCCGGCCCGAACCCTGTGATGAGTCGAGTTGGCTCGCGAATTCCAACTCATTTTGACAGCTATATATATATATATATACCTTAAAGCATTTAAAAAAGAATTTAAAAGAAAATGTTTTAGGATAAAATTCAAAAAAAAAATTAAAAAGATGAAGAAAGAAAACTTAATCGAATAGTGCAATTTAAGTGAAAAAAAAAACTAAAAAATGTGTAATGAAAAACTTGAAAAAAGAAAACACGCAAATTAAGCAAAATTTGATTACACCACTTGATTTTGATTCTGAGTGTTTTCAACTTTCAAATAAACTCAAGACATGTTTACTTTAAGAAAATCTTTTGAAAAGATTTTAACACTTTTAAGCTCCAGAAAAATAATAAGAACAATGCACTAGAAAATAAACTTTAAACTTCCAAGATGATTATGGATGGACACAAAAAGCTCAATGCCATAACATAAGGAATAAACTAAACGAAATATTATAAACAAGATGAAATCAATTCGGCCTTATAAATATTCAAAAGAAAACGAATAATCATATTATATTATATATATATATATATATATATATATTTTAATTAATAAATATTAGTTATTAGTGGAGAAGTTCAACCCACTATCTTTTTCACCTTTCTTTTCAATACCTTTAAACCAATCTTATAACTCTTAAATGCTAGAGAAAAAAGTTGAAGCCACAACATTTTTCACTTTCTTATTCAACTTTATCACTAAGTGATCTTATAACTCTTAATCATATCATATATAAAAATGGGTTTGGAAGACAAAGTGAAAACTTATTTCGAAAGATGAAATTACTTGATGTGATGAAACACATTCTTAAATTTGAGTTGAATTCTTACATATGACCACTTGTTTTATTCCTTGGAAGGTGATGGATCTATCAACTCAAAAAGGTGTTGGAAAAACTACAACTCATGGAACAATAATACAAGCTCTCTGGAACTCATCATGAATTCAAGTAGAAAACAAAATCAAGTTGCAAATGAAAATAGAAAATGGATTAAGAATAGAAATGGTTAAGAATATGTCACCTTTAAAGAGAGTTTCAGAGTATAAGTGTAAGCAGGATTTGCTACATGAAAATACTTCCTAAGATAAGAATCACAACAAAAGTTTACATTCTTAAAACACTAAAAGTATTCTCACAAAAACAAATTTCATTCAATATTCAAGCGTACTTTATATGGGAGACTTGACTTCCCTTTTATAAACACAATGTTCGACTAAGGAGGATTAAAATTGAGTTTTGTTCTTATTAAAAAAGAGAACACAATTCTATCGAGGTCAAAAGGATAAGGCTTAAGGAGTCGAGTTGAAAACTCTCATGACTTGTTGAGTTGTTGGTGAAGACCAAGGATAAAATCACATGTTGTAGATTTTTCAACAGTTAAGTAAGTGTTTATAGAAAATATTGAAGTATAATGATATAAAAGTGAGTAAAGAATTGAGTACTACTTGCATTATTATCATGTATTTATAAGCTTTTTAGGTATGTGGATATCGGTCAAAAAATAGGTTTGGTTGTTGAGTACCTTAAATTCCTTTAAAGTGCATTTAGTTAATACATAGATGTGTCCCAAGTTGTTTGGATAACTAAATGTTATATACATTTAGTTACATATTCAACTTTAAATATCTCAGAGTGAGCTATCTACATGTTTCAAGTAATGTGAACACAAAAAAAGAAATATTAGGTATAAATGCAAAAGTAATGATACATTTATGTCTCATTAATATTATGATTAACATTGACTTAACATTTTAATCTTGCTTAGCATATAGACTACTCTTGAAAGGTGGATAGTCACTTGTGAGAGCACATTAAATGTTCTTTAATTTAAGAAAAAAACATGTGAAGCACATATAACTCTTGCATGCATTTTTTTCACATACACTTGAAAGTAACATGTACACATAGTTACATAAGCACACCTTAATGCTATGTTTGAATTTGAAAATGAATTTCGTGAGGTGGATTAAAATGGATTTGAGGATAAAAGAAGGTGAATGTGAGGTTGTTTGGATTAAGAGGAAGATGGTGACAAATAAAGGGATTTGAGATAAAAATTTATGAAAGTTAGTGAGTAATGGAGGTTTGATAGCTTAAAAAAATGTTGTAATTGATAAAAATAAAAGATTACTATTTTGTCCTTGGTTATAAAATAAATTAAAATAAAATATAATTAGTGTTAATTATATTAAAATGTTATTATTATTAATTTTATTATCATTATTTTTATCTTTTTCTTCTCCCCTCACTCTTTTATCTTCTTGTATTTGTTTTGGCCAGCTTCCAATGTAACAGTCTGTTTTGGCCAACTTTCGTGCCTTCACTATAACAAGTCTCAAGTTATAGATCATTCCCTTCATCTCTACCCACATGCTATTAATGTCTCTTCCATTATCTGCTTCATCTTCACGAATACGTCATGCAACACCTTCATCGCGCTCTCAATCCTCGCATAGCTCGCAAGATCCCTTTTTGCACAGTTGTGCGACAACATGTCAGGAGGTGCGTTGAAGAATTTCGAAAGGGAGTGGCAATCCTGTAGATGTTTAGACCAAAACCCGATAATTGTTTATGTGATAAGGGAATCAATTTTTGAGAAGATAGGAAAAAAGAGAATCAATTTTTTGTTAAAAATTGAGGGCCAAGAATGTAATTTATTATGGAATGACGTGGTTTTTCTTTTTCTTTTTTCTTCTCATTCAAGTGAGTGCTCTTTACTTCTCAATCATGCATATCTTCACTCCCATTTCTCTTCAATCACCTTATCCAAACGAAGTTGTTCTTCACATTTCTTTCATCGTGATTAGTACATTGACAGAACAAACATATTAAAAGTATCTTGTTGAAGGTAGAAACTTTCATATAACTTTTACTTTCTTTATGAATGTCGAGTGTTAAATAATATCCTTTCTTTACATTTTGTTTTCTGTCATCCGTTATATAGTCCTGTTTAGCTTTTTTTTCCCTATATAAGTGTTCATTGCAATGCATGCATAGCATATGTTTGTGTATCAACTTTTGCATTAATATAGATCTTAACCTTTTTCTCCATTTTGTCTTTTCTTCCTTTCTTTATCTCTCCTTTGTAACCTTTACATGGTATCAAGAGTTATCATAACTTTATTTTTTCTTGATGGTTCTCTTTCCCCTCCCAAGTATCTTACACTTGCAAATGAAGCTTCCAACAAATTCATAATTTCTAAATTCCTTTCATCAAGATCAAATCATTGTAACTTGGTTGCTTGCATCAATGACTACACCCATTTTAATCAAAATGGTTAGCCTCAAAACTTCCTCTTAGATTTGGCAGAAGCTTTACACACATTTTGTTGCACAAACATGTGCTTGATCAAGAAATTAAATATTCAACTCCACACTCCAAAGAAAGAAAGGAATATTTCAAAATATCTCAAGGACATGAAGAAAATTGTCGACTCATTGATTGTTGTTCATATCCTCTGAAGATACATTAACACCATTTTTAATGGTTTGTCTGAAGAATATGATGGTTTATCACGTTTGTTACTTCTCAACTGGACCCATACATTTCAGGACATTGAAGTGTTTCCTTTCACAAGAGGAACATTTTGAAAAGCACAAGAATATTGAGTTGATCCTTCCACAAGCCAATATTGCCTCCTCATCCTGGAATCGATTGCATGGATATTCTCGATATCAACGTAGTTGTCATCAATCCCCTTGATCACCTTCTTACAAATTTTCCTCTCGAACGTCTTCGTCTAATTCTTTTCAATCATGGTCTTCAATCATGTTCCATGTCAAATATGCTTCAAGAATGGGCACACCATTGTTGATTATTGGTATAGATATGATTCACCTTTGACATTTGCTTCTGTAAACTTGACGCACGTTCCTTCCAATTTTTCTGCCAATGATGAACCCTCCATTCTTGGCACACCATCAACTTTACATGATCCACTCTGGTATCCAGATAGTGATGTGTCACATCATGTAACGCATGATTCATCATCTTTTACGTAAAAAGAACCCTATAATGGTAACAAAGTCGTCCAAATAGGTAACAACACAAGTTTGAAAATACATCATATTGGTTATGCTCGTTTTTCTCTTCCTTCATATAATACTACTATCTTCTTACTCCATGTTCCACAAATTACAAAGAACATAGTCAATGTTTCCAGAGTTTGTCATGACAATGACGTCTTCTTTGAATTTTATCATCACCATTGTTTTGTCAAATGATGGGCCAACAAGGAAATCCTCTTTCAAGGAATACTTAAAGATGAATTCTACATTTTCTCTGAATTTTCGTATTTGTGATCATTTCCTGCATTTGTAAGTCTTTTTCAATCAAATAACTTTTACATATCACTTATGGCATCATCATCTTAGTCATGCTTCTGCGTATATTAGTCACAATGTTATGAATACACTTGTAATATAGTTCATTCTAAGAAACATTTGCTTTGTGATTCTTGTATCATAGGTAAAACCCATCAACTATTATTCACTATATCTATTAATACATATACAAAACCTTTTCAATGGGCATATATAGATTTTTAGGGCTATACTTCTATTTCTTCATCTACTGGTGCAAAATATTATATTGCTTTTCTATATAGTTTTTCGCTGTATATTGGTTTTATTTGCTAAACAACAAATCTCATGTCTCCATTATTTTCAAATAATTTTATATTTTTGTAGAAAAACAAACTAGTTTTCACTTAATAGTTATATAAACCAACATTGTTAAAGAATTAATTGCCTTGAAACCATATTTTGATTTGCATGACATTCATCATAGATTAAAATGTCCTCACACTCATGAACAAAATGGTGCACAAAAAGGAAACATAGACATATTACTAAAATTGGTTTATCCATGCTTGTTACTACATCTTTACCCATGAAATTTTGGGGTAAGGTGTTTACTACTACTGCTACTACTACTATTATTTTCTTCCCACCCTTGTGCTGCAACAAAAAACCCCATATGAAACTTTGTTTAATGGAACACCTCATTGCTACCCATTGTTATAACCATACAATAAACATAAGTTGGATTTTCGTTCTTCCTTATGCTTGTCCTTGGTTACAACACTAATCATCGGGGTTATATTTTCTTTTCTCCATCAAGACACACATATATCTCTCGTCATGTAATATTCAATGAATTTTCTTTTTCTTATAGTATGCTACTAACCCCTTTGTTGTCTTTGCAGAAAATGACTCTACAACAATCCATGAATCATCTTTGAGTTCTTCTTCCTTTCCTCTTACTATTTTTCAAAATACCAATTATTTATCTATTATTCCTTCATCTTCTTTAAGTATTGATACTCCATCTCTAAGCTCACACGTACAAGTCTTTCCAAATATGACATAACACATGCCTTTTCTTGACCCGATTCCATTTTCTTCACCCCTTGATCCTGCCGATAACTTTACCTTTCCTGCATTTGTACCTTCATCCTCTACCATTAATCATCATCATGTGATGCACGATCCAAAGCGGGCATCTTCAAACCCAAACTCTATATTGTTCTCTTTACTCTTCATACAAAACTCACATATGTTTCAGATGCCATAGGTGATCCTCGGTGGTTTCGAGCCATGCAATAAGAGTATGGTGCTCTTATCACCAACAAAATATGAACACTTACAACTCTTCCTTCTGGTGTAACTATCGTTGGTTGCAAGTGGATGTTTAAAACTAAGGAAAAGCTAAAAATAAACTTACTCAATTTGAAAAATTGATCAGATAAATTTGAAGATCTCATCGCGAGGATCACAATGTGATCTCTGATCTTTAAAGAAATAACCACACAATCAAATTTTGTAAGAGAGGACTTTAGATAACATGTTTTTAAAAAAATAAAATATTTAAAGTAATGAAACTTATTTATGAAATTTTTATTTATACGTAAGTATTTTATTATTAAAATAATTGAGTTTCATTATTTTAAATACAAACTATTCTAAAGTATTATTTTTTAGACCGTACACTTATAATTTTAAAAAAATAATGTAAAAGTTATTGTTAACATATTAAAATGTCAAACAAGTAATGGTAAATGAATTATTTTATTTGTAAAAGAACAGTAAAAATCAAACTTATTTTAGTTAAAATAACAAAGTTATTTTTATTTATTTATTTTTATTTTAGTTAATATTTTTCAATTTTAAGACCAAATTAACTATAATAAATTATAGATACTAAAGACACAACATTAAACATAGGTTGGATATTTAAAAGCAACAAAATATTCAATATTTAATCTAGACTAAAAAGAAAACTAAAAGGCATTATTTACAGGGTATTTTTACTTTTAGTACTTCAAATGTACTTATTCCTATAATATATATATATATATATATATATATATATATATATATATATATATATATAATAAGTTTTTGAAGTAGCGAAACACTCGATGATTTCAATTGAAATGCCAACACATAATTAAAAAAATCAGAGAGAATATATCTTGTTTTAAAAAAGATAAAATATTTTTCTAATAAAAAATAGATACTTTTAATGAATAAGAATAAAAAAAAAAGGAAAGAAAACTTTCACCAACCCTCAGCAATATAAATAAGGTGGAAGTTGTCTCTTCATGATCATCACAAAGCAAAAGTGTTGAACTCACAAATACACACAGAAGAGAGAAATGGCTTGCAGGCAATTGTGGGCTTCTAGGGCTGCTTCTTATCTTAGGATCTCTGTCTTTCACAGAGCCTTTTCCAATGGTAAAATCCCTTTCTCATTAACCCTTCACTTCTCTCTGTTTTATGCTGTGATCTGCTCTTTTTTGTTTCATTCATCACTCAAAATTCAGTTTTTCTTATTTGTTATGCTCTGGATCTTGATCTATGTCTCTCCTTTAATGATTTGAATCTAGGGTTTCTTCTTTTAAAGATTGGAAATTCACATTTCTATGTACGATTTCTGATGTATGAAGTGCATTCATCGTTGTGCTAACTTATAGTGTGTGGATTCAGATCTCTCACTGTTCACGTTGTTTTCTTACACCGTTTCCTGTATGTTATTATCTATGCATGTACTTTAATGGCATGGAGCTTTCTGAAGGGTGGTGGGGGGAAAGTACACCCACCCACCCACCCAAAAAAGTAGCATACATATAATACATCTAATCTTTTATGATATTATCTTCACATTATTAATTGCAGTATTATCTGTGACCTACAAAATATGTTGCATTCTGAACCTGGTATGATCAAACAGGAGAATGACAGGGGTGGAGCTGGTAATGGATCGTGTATAGTGATAGAAGGGTTAGAGGGATTTTAACTAGGATAAATTCCATTAAAACTTAAAACATTTGACGTTTGTATGCGTTTTCATAGTTTATTACTGAAAGTTCGAAGCATGGGTTGTAGCTATGCTGTTTGTTAGATTTAATATTAGATCAGAGAGAAAGGCCTTTTTTTTTTTGTAGTTTTCTAGTGCATTTTGGAAATTTGCTAGAAAATAATTTTGGGTGTTTTGACTTTTTGAAGTTAACCATTACCTTTTTTGGGCAATGCATTTTTGGGATACATTTATCAATTTCTTGTCGTTGAGTAATAATATTTTAAATTTTACCTAACTTTGATCCTTTATATTCATTAATCCTAATTGGCTGGGTAAACATTTCCATCACACAACTGTTTAGTTTTATATCTTAAATGTAAACATCTTATCGGCTTTGATGCTTTTTCTGACTCTTTACATATATCCACATCTCCAATAATATGTCAAATCAAATGTAATATTGCATTTGAACCTGTAGGATATGGAAATGTTTGGTTGTTTTTGCAGTTGTTGCAACTAAGATTTGTGTAATTCATCTACATAAAGGCTTCCATATATGAAAAAGAGCATCTAACTTGCATTGCTGGCTTCGTCCATGTTTACCTGCAGTTGTTAAAGATCTGAAGTATGCTGATTCCCATGAGTGGGTCAAGGTTGATGGAAATTCTGCAACGGTTGGCATAACTGATCATGCTCAAGATCATTTGGGTGATGTTGTGTATGTTGAGTTGCCTGAAGTTGGAGCCACCGTGAAACAAGGAGACAGTTTTGGTGCAGTTGAAAGTGTGAAGGCAACTAGTGATATTAACTCTCCTGTTTCAGGAAAAGTGATCCAAGTTAATGAAGAGCTTAGTAGCTCTCCTGCTTTGGTAAGTTTTTTGCCTAATTCTTAAACAACATGTGTATGCTGAGTTTATTTTTTGTATTTTGTTGTTTTTGTATGCTACATCTTGGATCACTATGCCTATGTATCACTATTTTGCAATGAATACTTTTTTTATGAACACCAAGAGTTTTCATGTTGTCCTACATTTCTTCACACAGGTGAACTCAAGCCCTTATAAAGATGGATGGATAATTAAGGTTGAACTCTCTGACAGTGGTGAACTAAACAATTTGATGGATTCAGAAAAGTACTCCAAATTCTGCGAAGAAGAAGATTCACATTAAGATCTTTCAGCAATCTCCATGGTGTTGTACATCATGTTCTAATTGGGAAAGCTAAGAATGGCTTGTTCTCTTTTCTACATGTCATGTGTCTTGACTTGTCTATTTTTATTTTTCCTGAAATTCAGAATCAGTGGGATGATTTTTCACTCTTAGCAATGGAAATATGAAATTGATAATGTGGTAAATTGATGATTAGTTTTCTTTGTTACGGCATGCCAATTTTGTTAGTTGAATGTAATAATTAAGAAATAAGATGAGACATTCGTTATCAAGAATCGAAGATGAATTGATATTTAAACTTCCATATTCTTTACACGCTATAGAAACCATTTTTGATAAAGAAAACTGTTCGTATCCGGTGGTTAAAATGTATCCCATATCACTTAATTCTTCCATGATTATGTAGGTGTCTTGTTCCATACATTTCAGAAAGCATTTAATGAGAAAACCTATGTGTATTCTAAAATAATATAAGACTAGATCTGAAAAAAACGTATAGATAATTATGGAGCCAAACAGAGTTTAAGTGATGTGATATGTTTGTTCACATCAGTCACTAGTCAATTTTTGGTGCTATTCACTAATTATGCGCCATATTCAATAATTTCTGGATACTCTAATCATTTAATCCACAGGCAACTTGAAAAAGTAAAACAAAAACAAAGAAAAGAAAATACTGGAATGAGCCATTGTAGATTGTATACCAACCAAAACGCATAATTTTGTGGAAGATAATATTACCCAGGATTTAAAACATTGGATATATATATTTTCCAAACTGAGTTTTCTTAGTAATTAGGAGGGTGCAAGAAGCAATAACCCTAAGGAGAAAGTCCATCTCTATCACGATTGGACCATAGATAATTTTTGAAAGGGAACTTTTTCCTGCACCTCCAAACTCTTCTTCTGCACTTCCAAAATGTTTTTAAATTCTATTTTGTCCCTCAATAAAAGTAACTATTTCTTCTCTCTTTCACCGATACACCTCCAAATTGTTTTTCCAATGACTGTCAACATTTGGTACCTTGTTTTGTTTTACAGTTCTAGAAATATCGATATCTAGTATTTTATTTTATTTTTTTAATTTTTATCCGTTACGAATATCGACATCCGATATTATAATTTCATCCGATATTATAATTTTTTTATTTATGGATATTAACATCCGATATTTAATTTTGTTCTACGAATATCAACATCCGTAACTTCATTTTTTTTTGTTATTAACATCCAATATATATATATATATATATATATATATATATATATATATATATATATATATATATATACTTTTTTATTACTTTTATTTTTACTGTTATTGTTTTAAAATTGTCTTTTATTTTAATTTTTTAATTTGTTTATTATATTTTAAAAATAAAATAAAATATTAATATATATTTATATATGTATAATTTATTTTTATATAATATAAACGACATAAATAATATTTTGAAATAAATTAAATAAAAGTTAATTTTGGAAAATATATATTTATTCTTTAATTATTATTTTATTTACTTTTTATTTTTTAACGGTTAATTTCTTTTAAAATTTATTTGTATTATATATATATATATATATATATATTAATTTATTTTATTTTATATTATTAATTATTTTAAAATTTATTTATACTTTAATTTTAATTTTATTAATAAATATTTTAGAAATAAAATAAAATATTTATGTATTTTATAATATAATTAAAAATAAATTAAAAAAATAAAGTAAAAATTTGTTTGTTTGTGTATATTGGATGTGTATAGAATTTTTTAAACACATGTTAATCGAATGTCGACATCCGAAAACGAAAAAAATAAAATTATATATTGTTGATATTAGTAATGAGAAAAAAAGTTAAGAAAAAATATAGTACTGATGTCGATATCCGTAAAATAAAATAAGGTATCGGATGTCGATATTTATCGAAAGAAAAAATTGGGTGTGGGTTAATCACAGAGATTAAAAATATAGCTACTTTTTTAACTAAGGTGTAAAGTAAGAATTTTAAAATTTTTTGGGTACAAGAGAAGGGAGAAGCCCTTTTTGCAAACATATTGTCAAATGAAAAATTGAGAGCTCAACATTTAGCAACCATGTGTGGATATACCGAAATTTGTATCAAAAACATATTTAATTACTTTGATCGATATTAATTAAGAAAAAACTGTTATTATGACTTTATTGAACCTTGGTAATTAATGAGTTGGTTAGTTTTGTAATTAAGCAAGGCTTCTCGTAGTAAAAAGCTTCCCATAAACAAAAAAGAACTTAAATACTACAAATGACCAAAGAAACAAAAGAGGTTGCAAGGATTATATATAAATAATTTGTTGAGTGCAAATTCCTTTTAGAACAGAAAGAAGAAAGTTAAGATTTTTATTTGTTTGGTGAAGATGAGAAAGATTGTTTATGGTAGTGTAGGCCTACCGAGCATGGTGGTTTGAGGTCTACGTGTTGGCAGCGGGCGAGCACGAGGGCGAGGGACGACGGTCCCCAGGACAGGGATTGTAGGATGTGATGGGTGTCCTGGGTCTTTGGAAGGAGGAAATTATGGCTTCATTTCTTCCGGAGGCAATTTTTCATTGTGGAACTCAACAAGTGTTGTAGGCTTCAAAATCGGTAGTATTAGGAACAAAACTACCATCTTCCTCTTCATAATTAATCTACCAATTTTATTTATTTATGCTTCAATCCACCATTGCACCTCTTTTATACTACCCTTTCCTTCTTCCATCATCAAAGGACCTCGACCAGGTCATAGCTAACATCCTTTAATATATGTTAGTGTTAGTGTAGGCATTAAATTTCTTTATATTTACAATTGGTCCAAATCTGAGAAGTAGAAGATATCCCATAGCTTAAAAATATTTTCGCAATGAACGTCAATGTTTCGATCTCAAATTTATTTAGTCACATCGTTATGGTCAATCACCTCTCATTCGAGGTATTTTTCATTTTAGATTTTTAGGCTCCATCACAATTATGTCCTTAAAAGACGAAGTTGAAAGAGGACAAAATATTTAAATTATCTTTGGCCTCGACTCTTAAGCGATATGAGACTATTGAACATTTCATAATCAAAATCTTATCTTAGACCATTTTCAATCAAAGTAACTAATGTTAAACCAAAACCTAACTCCGTTGTTCTAATAAATACATTGTCCACTCCTGTCTTTTTTTTTTCATTGTGTCATTCATTATAGGTGATGGATTCTTGAACCATTGAAAAAATAGTAGAAAATAAATAAAAAAATATGAAAAAGACTATGTAGTATTGATTTTGTATAAAATGTTACAAGAGGTGTGTAATATATACACACAAAGCTAACCCTAGAAATCACAAATAAATGAGTCTAAAACATGGACATATACTAACACCCCTCAAACTCACAATGCTACGACTAAATGAATTGAGAGTTTGTCAGATAAAAAACGAAAGCGTAAAAAAGAGTATGATTAGGTAAATATATTTGCAATAGATACAACAACAAATAGTAAATATATAGCGTCAAGTTAAAGAGAATGATGAGTAAAATGATAATTTATTTCAATATGTTTGGTTCGCTATAACGAGTAAAATAACACTTTCTATATCAATTATATCACAGCTGCCATAAAATGTCCACTATAGAAAGTGGACTTTCTATGTTGACTTTAGAACCCACATAAAAGTGAACAATTTCTATATCAACAGTATTTATCTTAGTTCTAAAATCAATATAGAAAACTTTTTTATCTGACATAACAAGTCTATGTTACTTTTTATTGACTAATATATCTTAAAGTAGTTGAAAATAACTTTAATCAATATTAATCGAGAAAAATCCTTATAAATATTAACTAAAAGCTACTAATTTATAAATTTAGTATAACTATTATTTTTTTTTACAGGATAGGAGATAAAATTCAAATCTCGGTAATTAGTTGGTTAGTTTGGGTACGGAAGCAAACCTTCTCTCGATAAAAAAAAAGCTGAAAGGAGGTTGCAAAAATTATATATAAATAATTTGTTTTGAGTGCAATGTCCTTTTAGAAGAAAAACAAGAAACTTAATATGTTTATTTAATTGGTGCAGACAAAAACTTAATACCCAAATCTGACTAACTCGAATTGAAAATCGGTCGGATTCAATTTTTAATTTATAAACTCGGATTCGGTTAAATTGGCGTGTTGGACTGAAATCTGATGCAATCGAACCGATGCTCACCCGTAATTTTTGTGATGAAGACGAGAAAGATGGGTTATGTGGCGTCCTTTTGAGGTGAATGTGTTGGTGGCGGCTAGGACGAAGCCAGACGGGGGTATAAGAGGTGGTGCCTTCAAATGATCCAGAGCACAACCTTCACAACCCAACTCACCATGTTTTGTAGGTGTAAAGATAATAAGGAACGTACTAAGTACCACATCTTCATATACCTATCCTACCCATTTAACCAACACACCACTTTTATAGTATCTTCTCTTTGTCTCCGTTCACCAACACAAAACTCGAAGAGTCGAGTGTTCTCACTCGATATGTCAAAAATATTTACGTGGATAAAATCTGAAATGGATAGGAAATGAATATTATAAATGAATATTTGTGGGTAATAGATATATGTATTTTTAATACCGGCATGTTAACTGGGTGAGTACGGATATCTTAGTATCTGTACCCGTGAATAAACATACATGTTATACTATAATTTAAATTAAAAAAATAAAAAAACATGATTAAAATATTAACATATTGATTTTGAATGAACTATTGTTTTATCAATTAGTTTATAAAAAATCATTTCTTTGTAAACTTTAATTCAACACTATTTAAATGAATTATTTTCACTTTGTTTAAAATTTATAAATGTTATTGTACCGTCTAGGGAATGGCCAACCTCAACATGCTCATCAGGATTCCGACTGGATAAATATTTATCATAAAACAACGAGTTTTAGTCATAGGCCGAGGTGACGAGCATTTGGGCCGAGATGGCTGAGGTGACGAGCATTTGGGCCAAGGTGGTCGAGGTAACGAGCACTTGGACCGAGGTGGCCGAGGTAACGAGCACTTGGGCCGAGGTGGCCGAGGTGACGAGCAAATATCACTGGATTTTAGGAATAACCACCCACATGCGAGATTTCAGGAGAGAATAGTGGAGAAGTGGGTAGGTTGG
>Ga0214542_1001535_pt1 | contig 47423 bp, 23 predicted proteins | sample CNSS1metaG_FD_160096 | JGI IMG/M metagenome (GOLD analysis project Ga0214542, IMG submission 160096) | Root nodule microbial communities from cowpea collected in UCLA plant growth center, Los Angeles, California, USA - CNSS1 | ecosystem: Host-associated > Plants > Roots > Nodule | place: USA... | reverse complement strand
TATATATATATATATATATATATATATATATATAAGGTAAAGTTTAGCGGGTACGGGTATCCACGGGTACGGATACTATGATACTCGTACCCGTCCCGTTAACATGCGGGTATCAAAAATACCCATACCCACGGGTAGCGGGTATCCATTTTTAATATCCATTTTTGACCCGTTGCAGGATTTTATCCGCAGATACCCGCGGGTACGAATTTTTTTGACATCCATAGTTTTGATAAATAAATAAAATATGTTATAATGATAAGGTTAATTTTTTAATTTTTTTTCTGATTATATACAAAATAAAAGTTTTAAAAATTATCTTATTTTTGTATTAAGCTTTGATATCTTCACTATTTCTCCCTGATCATGTTTTTTGGAAACAAGTAATACATAACATTAACTACAGCCTACCAGAAACTCTTGCTAGTCTAGGTAAGTAACCTGCATAAGTAAAAGTTAATTGAATGATTATCGTAAACAACTCTTCATCTTTCTACTTTCCAATTCATTCTAATGAAATTATTGGTTAGTGTCACTAAAAATAAAATAAAATATTTCTTCTCTTTTTTCTTGATAATTGTAAGTGCATACCATATTATGAACAATTAAAATTATTCTTAGTCAACTCAAACTCAATTTTAGAATGTTCTAAACCTAATAAACTCCATTTGGTTAATTTTAGTCTGTTAATTTTAGTTTTAATACCATGCATGATTAAAAAGTTAACAAATTTTCCCTAAGTAACCATTTATGATGGAATAATGATATACCAAACTTTTACATTATCAATATAATCTAGTTTAATTGTTTTAAATAGTATATTACAAAATAAATAAAACATATATTTTTAATCTTTATAACTTACTTTATTTTTTTGCATTTTGTAATATCTCATTTAATAGCTTTTAAACTACTAGATAAAGCATTATATAGTGATAACCCAAAGCAAATAGCATGGAAGTTAAGTATAATCTTATGCAGTCATCCAAAAATGAGTAATGACTATACTATATGTACAAGACCTCTAGAAGAAAGGGAAGGTAAATTCTAACCACTTACTACAAAACACACCTATCTACAAGGACCTCTGGATACTACTGCTCAGTCCTACTATCAACCTGCAGCCTCCTCTGCTCACACATTTAAGTGATCATTGCAAAGAATAAAACAAAGGGTAGACAAACATAAAACACCTAGGGTAAGCTAATAATGATTTAAAGAAGGTAACATTAGAGTGAGAGCATAATAACAATCAATTATCACATCAGACCTCTTGGTGACTTGCACCGGTGTATGATTCCCAAACTCTGCAGAGTTTGGCCTCAAGGGGTTATCACCCAATCATCACACCAGGTAAGTCTCCTTCACACCAAAGACTTGATCGAGTCCAATGGCTAAGACCTCCTGCTACTCCTCACAACATAACACATTATACTTTATATGAGCCTTAATGGTTATTGGAGCGTCAGGATACCAACCAAAATTGAGTCCTTATGTCTTTGTATACCCTACCTCATCCACACTTAGAATTTCTCCACGAAATTCCTCCATAATTCACATACAACATGTCCATATTCACCCAATCTCACTAAAAGCATACCAAGACAGTCAAAATAATCCATTTCAGATCAATTAATGCAATGAAACACATCAAAACAACAAACACATGAAATATGGCAGCTCAATGCTTAGCCTCAGATCCAATGCTCAACCTCAGCATAAAATTTCGTTCCAGACCTGCAGGGGTCCCAACGCTGGGGCACCGCTCGGTTGACGTTCAGCCTCATTCTTCTTGCATTTTTCGACGCTAGGCACCGCTGGGCTGGCGCTCAGTGCTGATCCTCTCACATTTTTCAAGGCTCAACCTTGAATTTTGAGGCTCATCCTCACACAAGAAAACAACACAGATTATGGTTTTCATTGGGAGATGTTTCACTTGATTTCATGACCCAAATTGGCACCTTCATGGCAGTGTTGTCTAGTTTTCAAAATGGTTTTCCAGCAAAGTGAGATGATACGAATTAGAGCCATGATTCAAGTGTTCATTTTCCAATTCAACCTCAATTCACACAATGCAATCACAATTTCACTTATACCAAATATCAAACAATTCACATTGCATCACACTTCAAACAATCAATTCTGATTACACATAATTACATTCATTGTATCCTCTAATTAAATTCAATTATCAGTTTCCCTTACCTGATTGATTCGTGCGACTACAGTAAAAACCTGAAACCCCCTTCCCATTATCGATGCTCACAAATCAACCTAAAATTATCAGAAACACGATTATAAAACATCATTAGAGCCACTGATCGACATGGAATTTTTACAAGATACGCAAACCTCACATGCGATACAGATTACATCACATGCAGGGTTTTCAAGAAAAGACCGAGAAAAGAGCAGAATTATAACTTACTCAATTCAAGGTTCTGATCAAACAGACTTGGAGATCTCGCCGCAGTGATCACTCTGGCGGTCTTTGATTTCAAAAAGGATGAAAGAATGGTGAGATATTTTAGAGATAAGTTAGAGAGAATGTAGAGAACAAAGTTTTAGAGAGCTAGTATTTTCTAAATAATGAAATCCTTTTATGAAATTTCTATTTATATAAGCGGTTTATTATTAAAATAATAATAATAATAATAATAATAATAATAATAATAATAATAATAGGATCTCATTATTTTAAACACAATCATTCTTTTAAATGTGATGGTTTAGGTTCTCACACATTTGCTTTTTACGCAAAGTATTGATTATACATTGATTTTATTAATATTTTTAAATAAGAAAATGATAAAGCAATATTGCGTTTATTACTATTTTTAAAACTTTATCCAGCAAATTTGCAATAAATAGCAAAATATTATTCTGCCTTTTGTTTTGTTATTTATTTTCATGATTTAAAAAAATATTTTAATAAAAAATATATTTTAATGTTTTAATGACCAAACCAAATAAATTAAGGAAAAATATGTAAAAATGTGACAATTTTGTGATTACTAAATTTGGATTTGGTTTTGAAAATGGATTTCATTGAGTAAAAATAAGTAGGTTTGACAAAAAAGAAAAATAAAGGTAAAGTTGTTTACATAAATGAGAAGTAGGAGAGAAGTGAAGGAAAATGCATAAGAAGATTGTGAGTGATGTGATTAGTCCGATACTATGATGTATCGATACTTCAATTTGGATCACGTATTCATGTTTGACACATATCCGTCTTCGATACTTTAGAATACTTTATTGATACTTATCAGTAAAGTATCTAATTTACAAAGTCGTAGTAAGGTACAAAAAAATATTTGAATAATAATCAATTTTAGTAACAAAAATAATTAGTCACTATATAGTGACCAAATTATGTATCAATTTAAAAACTAAAAATTATTGGCAACTAAAATAGTTCCAAAAAATTATAATTAGTCTCTAAATTGATAATTAAAATAATTTTTATTATGAATTGATTTCTAAATTGATCACTACCATTAACTACCGAGATTTTGACTACCAAAATAATTTGTTTCTAAATTAGTTACTAACATTAGCTACAAAGGTTTCGGCTACCAAAATAATTAGTCTATAAATTGGTTTCTAATTAGGAAATTGATCTCTAACATATTTTTTGTTACTAAAATTGGTCATTATTTCAGAGTTTTCTTATAATGGTACTTTTATGATGACAATAATTTTATTTTTTATGTTGATAACTTTAGTACATATAATTTTAATTTGGATTAATACAATAACAATCATATATTTATTATGTTTTCAAGAATTATTGTACACACTTTTCAATATTCATATATCGCGTATCTATCATGTATCGTGTTCTTTCAAAATAAATGTATCCACGTATCAAATACGTGTCGTATCTAATACACGTATCATATCCGTGTATCATAGGTTCGATATGTTAAAAAAATTAATTGATAAAATTATAAAATAATAGTTTTACCATTGTATCTAGAATATAATTTAAAATAAAATATTGTTAGTGTAAATAATGTAAAAGTAAAATGTGAGTTATTATTTAATATAAAAATATTTTAATTGATGAAATTATATTAAAATAAAATAAGATTACTAAAAGAATAATTTATAAAATCGTAAGATAATAGTTTTATCATTGTATCTAAAAAAATAATTTAAAATAAGATGTTGTTATTGTAGATGATGTTAAAATAAAATATGAGTTATTATTTAATATAAAAATATTTTAATTGGTAAAATTATATTAAAATAAAATAAGATTATTATTATTGTTATTATTATTTCTTCGAGGGACTTCTTCATCTTCATCAATTTCTTCTTCCTTTTTTCACCTTAAAAATTGTAAGAAAATATCATTATAAAGATTGCACCACCACAATGAGGAAAATTGATTCTTTATAAAACAAAAGTGAGGAGAATCAATTATCCACTCACATGCACCATAAAAAATGACTATTTGTGTAAAGAGAGTGAGGAAAATCATTCTTCATCCAACTATAATAATTAAGAATCAACTTTCTATCTCAATGTTTTGCACACCTTAACACAACTTTACACATCATCATAAAGTCCATGCACATCGACCTTCTTCACAAACAAACTAGAGACAACACATTAACCACATTATTGGGTGAAAATGACCCGTGAAATAGAAGGGTAATTGTGTAATCTCACAAATGATTAACTATCTTTTTTAGCATTTTTATTCACCATAACTTACCAACTTCACACATTCACTCGGTCTTAGAGCTTAGCACACATTTGCACAACTTTACATATCATCATGGAGTATATGCACACTGACCTTCTTCACAAACAAACTAGAACACAACAACCACAATACTGAGTGAAAATGACCTGTGAAACAGAAGGGTAATTGTGTAATCTTACAAATGATGAACTATCTTTTTTAAGCATTTTTCTTCACCATAACTGCACCAACATCACACACCTTCACTCAGTCTCAAAGCTTAGCACGCATTTGCATAACTTTACACATCATCATGAAGTTTATGCACACCGACCTTCTTCATAAACGAACTAGAGACAACATAATAACCACAATACTGAGTGAAAACAACCATGAAATAAAAAGGTAATTGTGTAATCTCACAAATGAAGAAGTGTCTTTTTCAGCATCTTTCTTCACCACAACCATGAACTCCACTCGCTTCCTTCATTCATTTAGGTTTTTGCATATACATTGACTATAAAAAAATGTTCGTTACCTACAACAAAAATATGTATGTAACCCAAAAAATCTATAAAAAATGTAGTTTTACCTACAGATAGATAAAATAGTCAGTTGTAAACATTATATACAAATTTATCTGTATGTAAATTACATATAGATTTATTCGTTAATAATTTCCTACAGATATATCTGTATGTAACTATTTATGAATATATCCGTATGTAATTACTTACAAATATATCATAAAGTGTTTTTCCAGTCGACATCTAAAAAAATACTTCAAAATAAAAATACAAACTTAAAAAATCTAAAAAGAAAAAAAAATTGTTATTATGAAACTTTCTCTTGTAACATCTTTAAAAAAAAACAAATCTATGGTTCTGTAAAAATAAATAAGTTAATATAAAAACCAGTAAAACACATATTAAACTTTAAACAAATTTGATACTATTTGTTTTAATGGCACGAGGATAACAACTTTTAAAAGTGATTTGAAAGGTGAGATATTGTCGAAAATTGAAAAGTTAGTTGATTATTAAAAGCTAGGAACTATACCAGTTGAAAATTGTTAAGATAGATTATTAAATTACAAGTATTTGATTAAAATAACAATTAAAGTAAATTATAAATATAAATACAAAATTAAGTATGTTTACACGATTTTTATATAAATTTTAATTTGTATTGGTAAAATATGTTTTATTAAATTTGATCGTGAATTATTTTTAGTCTCTTATAATATTTGTTTACATCTAGAACTATTTTAATTATATTTAATTTTGTTTCAATCATTATATATTTTTTATATTATGTACTTATTTTTTAATTTTATATTATATACTGACAATATTTTTATTCAGTTTTAAAATAAAAAAAAAATAATACATTTTTTAATACACATATATATAAAATAAAGTGAAAACATATATATATATATATATATATATATATATATATAATCACCAAAAATAAGAAAAATATAAAGTCTATTAATATATTGAAATATAATTCTAAGATAGTAAAATAAATGTTGTAAATAACATAGTAATTAAAAAATTTACAATATAGAATTTTGTAAAAAATAATGATAATAAACTTATTTTCCATTATTGTCAATACCTTATTTAGTAAAAAATTGAAAACACCTTATGTTAAATAATAAAGTCAATTCTTTTATTGAATGAAGAAAATAAAATAATAAATCACATCTTATGTATAAAAAAATGAAAACTTAAAAAATATTTTAAGAATAAAATAAAAATAAACATGAAAAGATAAAAATTGGAAGTTATTTTGTCACAGCTAAAAAAATTAGATATAAGTTGAAATGACTTGTAAAAATGACTTTTTTAAGGAAGGTTGTTTATTTTGTAAGTGAAAATAAATCTAAACAAACACACACTTAAGCAGAGGAAAAACAGAAGTAAGTGGTTACTCTTTGGAAAAAAAATGTAATTTTGGTTTAATTTTTAATTCTACATTTATTTTTTAACATGACATTTTCCTTGGTGCTACGTAAAAAAAATTAATTAATTAGAAGAACAAATGAAATAAATATAGGAAAAATATCAATTAAACAGTTTGTTTAGAATAGAAAATTTATCAATAAAAGGCGAACAATAAAGCACATTACTTAGACCACTTGTCATTTGACAAGCAATAATAGTTCAAATAACAAACTGTTTTTTCTTCCAGTTCATGTAATTTTTAACTACACTCATGTAATTTTATTGAAATGACCACTTTATCATTTATAAAATTGTTTTTCTTTTAGGTTATTTGTTTGAGAAGTTATGTAATTTCTGAAATATGATTTATAAATAATTTTTTTAGAACATTATTATAAAAAACAAGCTTTATGTATATGTGAAATGCTATTCGGTACGTAATTTCCAGAATAAACTTTTTGAAACCTATATAATATATAATAAGTTTCTAGAAACAAAGTTTTTAAAAGAAACTCTTTTGTCTTCTTTTTTCTTTTTTATATTTTAGTCTTGTTTTACCAGTATTGAGTGCAGTTAGTAATAAGGTTGGTGCAGGAAGAACGAGTTAAAACAAACAAATGAAGAGAGAAGGCCTATAAAGACCTAGAAAAGAAATAGCGGGCTTTTGTGATAAGCAAGGCCCAATAAGTAATAAAAGTAAGAAAGAGGCGAAGAGTGAAGGAAGAGAGAGTTGGAAGAAGAGAAAGAAGAAGAAAGATGAACTTGCGATGGATGGAAGCGGTGTTGCCGTTGGGAATCATAGCGGGAATGCTGTGTGTAATGGGAAATGCTCAGTATTACATTCACAGAGCCGCGCATGGCAGAGTAATTTCTCTTTTTTTCTTTTTATTATTTTTGTTATCGATCAATTTTTGGATTGGATCTTTCTCAGTGATGTTAAATTCTTTCAGCCTAAGCACATCGGAAACGATCTGTGGGACGTTGCGATGGAACGAAGGGACAAGAAGCTTCATGAACAAGCCTCCTCCTCCAATTAACGCCGTAAGTTTCGCTCTTGTTTTTCTCTTTTGAAATGCCCTAGGGTTTCCGCGAATGCTATCTATTTTGACTGTGAATTCTCGACAGGAAAAATTTATGAGAGTATCGTGTTGAGTGATTAGATCGGTCGAAATTTTGTTGAGTTTGTGGTTTTGCGCTGTTGCTTTACAGCTGTTGTAATGCAAAACGATTTAGATGATTACGTTGTCGTTTTTTTAGCCTATACGGTGAAGTAAAGTCTTCTTCTAGAAAGCACAGATACTATGTATACGCGCTAGGGTGTGGGAGGTGAGAATTTATTTATTTATTTTTTAAATATTTTTTAATTATTTGAAGATGGAACATAGGGTGGGCAATATGAAGTTATGGTTTTTAATTTGAAAGTTCATGGTTGAGATTTTAATAATTCCATGAATTTTTATATTTATGTGTATTCTATTGAGGTTTTGTGTATTGATTTTTCAATCAATGGTATAAATTTGCTGTTTATTTCTTACTTTTACTTGTCTTTGGATTGGTGGAATAAGATGGAATGGAAATATAATACTGCTATCTTTATTGTTTGGATTAGTAAAAGAATGAGGATGGGATATAATGGATAAATTTCTTCATAAACACTTGTACAGGAAAAATGAGAAGATAAAATGAAATAAGATTCTCCGGTTAGCTAAAATTAGCTTATCATAAGTGAACCGCTTTTGGAAAAGTTAGATGAAATAAACTTCTCTTTATTTCATTTTTCAGTTTTTGTACATGAAATGGCTTAACCTATCCAAACAGGACCAAGGTCTATTATTTACCCAGTTTTTCTTTTTATCAGTATTCGAGGAATGGGAATTTTATTTCATTGCATCATAACACATCCAAATAATGGAATGAAGATTTTATTCCGTTGTGTTCTACCTTTTTATTTTGTTTATTTCTTTCCTTCAATCCAAATGCAGCTTAAAGAGAATTCAATTTCTTTTCTAAAATTATAGGATGCAACATAGGCCTTAGTAAAACATGAACTGAACATGAAGATGAAAATCTTGAATGAAAACAAAAATATTTTTTTAGAATTTTGTACAAGTTACTGTAAATATAATAAATGTTGTCATGTATCCTGTTATTGTGATATTCCTACTATGTAATAGTTCAATAAATAATAGGAAAGTTGTACATAAGTAGCTTTCCTTGGTATTTTGAGCTCCTTTATAGTTCTTAGTTCGATGCTATGTTTCATTGTGCAATCTGTTTTCTGAGAGATTTGAGCCGTTCATGTGTTTCTTTGTCTTATATAGTTTTTTTGTCCAACGACCTGCCCTCTGCTCAGACTTTAGTTTTTCTTTCCTGAAGTATCTTCTCTTTCTGTGAAGAATGACAATTTTGATGATTAAAAGTACGGTTTTGGTATATTGTTCATGCTAACGGAAACAGGCATAATTTTGGATGAACATCAAATTTTACGAGGATCTCTCTTCCATCCTCAACAGGAAAACATATTGAGTTTTCATATCCTTTCTTCTGTTCTCTTCCCCGTTAAGAATCTTGTTCTTCATTAGTGTTTATAGTCTTTATAGAAGTGCTCTAGCAACACTTTGATCTGGAGATTGAATTTTCTGTTCTAGATGTTTTGATGTGTACAGAATAGAAAGCATAATATTTACACTGAATCATGCAGGTTGTTTTATCAATGTCATGTGAAGAAAATAAACTGGTCTCCTGGATTTGAGGCTCTGTTCTTGGGAAGCAGGGTGAATCACTACAATGAAATTCCGTTTCTTTTCATGTATGCAATTCAACATAAGATTTATAATATACCTATACTCCAATCACGATTGCTTTCTCTAAGCTTGTTTAAAACTTATTTGTTCTGATATAGCTGTTACCTTCTATAATCTGACCATTTTGTGCTTGACGATTGATTGGCTGCAAATCTTGCTAGTTGGCGTCAATGGCCGATGAATTATTACGTAATGCAGCGAATATTCCCAATGCATACGCCACCACAAAAATTGAATTGAAAACGGAAAACACTGTCATTATAATTAGTTGTTGATATTTCATTCACACTGAATGGCAACATTTTATGAATACAACGCTGTAGTTGTATTTTTACAGAAGGGAGTGATTGTAATGGAGTCCAAGAAGAACAGACTCATTAACAAGAGATTTAACATATTAATTGGTTTATAACAAAATGGATTCGACTTTTAAGACTTGTCATAAATGAGTTTTTTTTTTTTTTATCTATAGAAATTAAACATATTTAAGGCTCATTTTCTCTTCCTCAGAGAACAGACTTAAATATTTATCTGCTAGCTTTCTTTCTCGGACCCAACAACACAGTTACAGTTTGATCAAGTAGAGATTATTCCCCTCAGATCAAACAAGATTCTTTTGAACAGTGAAATTAAGAAAAAAAAAATCCAGTGGGTGTTGATTCGAACAAAAACTCGTTAAAAGGTAACGTCAAAGGATTCAAACTCTTGAAACATGTTAATTTACGTCGAATCCTTGACCACAAACTGCAGTGATGCCCCCAATTAATTATAGTTCTTTAAACAGTAGAAATTGACAAGGAATTGGACAATTATTTCTGCAATATTAACAGATGGAAATATGAAAATAAAAGCAGGTATCTTGATCAACTGACAATACATAAATGCGTGTTTGGTATCTAATGTTGCGAGCGACATCTTACCTGTTCAAAGTTCCTCCATTATAGCAAGCTAAAATAACAGGACCAACAAATTGCCGTGTAATAACATAAAAATCTCCTGAATGTGACAGATGTTTTGGTAAAGAAGAAGAAGATCTCGTATCATTTCAAGCCACATTTTTCTTGCAAAATTTAGGAACATTCGTACTACATTCATTTTTCTTTCTGTTTTTCCTGTTTCCTTGTGAGTGGCTCCTAGTACTGCTTTGCAAAACAAAGGGTACCTCAAACAGCTTTTATTTTACTCTTTGCTCATATATGTTGGAGTCAATGTTTTGGGGTGAATTTTTAAAAAATAAATTATTAAAATAACAATACTTTCTGTCCTCTTAAATAGATGTTACGATTTTCATTCATGAAAAGTTTGAGTTCAACCTCAATAATATTTCGACCATGTTAACCACAGTGTATTTGAATTTATTTTGTGTCGACTAAACCCCTTCATCATAATTCATCTAGTGGCACTTTTTTCGTTTGAACTCATCGTAATGTGTGACAATTAATGGCCAAACACACTGTCAGTTCTCATAAAATGTTGACTATATTGATTTTATTCCATAAAAGGAGCAAATAACTTTTTTATTTATATATAAAAACTTAATGAGGACTTGGATCAAATACACCATCACTAAAGTCAAATAACACAACAAAAACCAAAATATCCTAACTTTAAAGGATTGAAACTGATAAAAAAAAAATTGCAACAACTAAACAAAAAAGGTTCATATTACAAAAACTTGAAAAATCGTGCAAGCCTTTGTTAATAAAAGTTTTAGAATATTGTTCAAGTGTTTGATTCATATTGTCCTTATGTGCTGTTCCATTATGTGCCCTCCTTGTGAAGTTGGGGCCTCGAAATCCAAGCATGAAAGAATGGACTTAAATAATATAAATCCAGAATAAAAAATTATGCACATTCCTACTAGTTGACAGAACTTGTTGATTTTTCAATGACAGAAACTGTGTTAGGTGTTGGTGGTGCTGAGCTGTGAATGTGATACCTTCCTTCATAAGTCATTTTATCTCATCCGTGCAGTTACAAGCATCTCTCTTCTTTGTTTGGTTTGGTTTGGTTTTTTATTATATAGAGATCGAGTAGTTGACTCGTAATAAAAGAGTGGCCAAGTCATCATTTCTTTCAAACACTTCAGGGTATTTATAGAAACAAATCAAGTTGTTGTTGCATAATATATTTTCTCAGGGTTGTTCAAGTGGCAAGGAAGAGATATAGATTGTGGCACTTCAACTAATAAAGAGAGAAAGAACACTACTATTTAAAATGTGACTCATCTTTCCCATTAAGAAAAACCATGGTTTGAGCAAAAACTATAAAATACAAGTGTTTTGTTCAAACCATGGCTTTGGACTTTCACAGCAGAAATTCAACCATATTCAGAGCTGAAAGTTATGGCACAAGAACTGTTTTCCTTGCCATGTGCTGTCCTCAGTGTTTGAATTCTGGACAATAAAATGTCAAGCTGAAAAGTTTTATGTTCTCAGAAAAAATGGATGAAAAACTTTTAATATTAGTCATTGCTGTCAAAACTACATATACAGATTTACTTCTTGTCCTGACTTTGCTTGCATTACCTTGTCCTTTTCTGGTGAAGATGACCACTGAAATGCCAGCACTCAGTAGCAGGTCTTGGCATTAATTTATTTCATCTCTTTAGAAACTTTCCTTCACCCACTTATCTGTTTGGTAACAAAATGCAACACACCAAATCTTTAATGCAACCATCAACAGATGCTTCTTAAATACTGCAGTGTATTTTCTACTCCAACTATACTAGGCCTTTAACTTCTTCTTAGTCAGTTTCTGAGTTTTTTCTTTCCACTTTATGATTGATATGTATTGTATTTGTCATTGATGGATAAATTTCCTAACAAACACCTAAAGGAGAACATTGAAGAACATTATAAAAGCTTTCTCATCTGACTTTTTCAAACAGGCAAAAATTGATTTCAATTTATGTGAGAAACTTCAGTTTTGTATCTTAGTTTTTCCTGCTTTAAACATTTATGGAAAAGTTTATTCCAACAGCATTATAACTAACATTACAAACTGCATCCTATCTAAATCCATTTGTTAGCAAGACCATTATTAACAAAGACAGTAGCAAGAGAAGGTAGACAAAAAAGAAGGGTACACATTGAATTTCCAAGTATGGTTCTCAGAAACAAAGGTGAGGACATAGAGACCAATGAGCCTCTTCTTCACTTAAATGAATGAACAGGAATGATGGGAACTGGTGGATGAACAAATAAGCATTGTGTGCCCACAACATTTATACCAAGTTATCATGCTTCAACCACGTGAAAAGGATAGTAAAAGCAAGATAAATAACCCAACATGTAGGTCTTTAGAATTTTATTCTTTGTCAATGGAACAACTGAATTCATCACATAATCATGACTTTTGGCTACTACTAATTCACACCACAATGAATCACAAAGAGATAACAGATTTACACAAAAATCCTATGTTAAGGAAACAAACGGGGGGCAGGCAACAAAGAAAAAAAACGTGTGATTAGAAGAATTTCTGAATACAGTAAATTAACTTGAATGAGTGGAAGAGCAACCGAAGATTGTGCAAAAATATTGTGTCATGGTGCATATTCATGTTCAAGGGTTGGTTGTGTTCTTGTTACTGTTGCAGCAGGGGCTTTTGTATCCCCAATTGAAGCCATTTGAAGAGGTTCTCCCAACTCTGCTGCCCTTTCCATCTGTTGCATTTTCTTCTTCTGTTTGTACTTTCTCATCCACAAAACAAGAAGTGACAACAGCACAAGCAATACTAGTCCCCCCACAACAGACCCTACAATGATCCACACCTTTTTATTATCCTTCTCACCTTTTCCTTGAGCACTTGGTGATGGCCTCTTTTTTGGAGGACTTGCAGGAGTAGGAGGTGCTGGTGCTGGTGCTGGAGATGGAGCAGGGGATTTAACAACTATAGAGAAATGACCCTGTTGGAAAGATGAACAAGTGTTGTCTGCTGTTACATCACTGAAATTGGAAGAACCCTGCAAATCAAACCAAACACATTTTGCAACAGCACCATGTGGGACTGATTTAACAGTCCTGAACTTGACCAATATAGGGCCATCAGACGCATCTATGTCTATTTCTGATAAATTTGAAGCTGACAGATTAGAACCATCATAAGCCAGTAGTCCCAACACTGGAGCCAAATAGGTATAATCTGTCAAAGGGTAGTACCTGGAGGATCTACTACCCAGATTTTGGTACACCAAAACAAGCCTTTCCACATATGGCCTCCCAATGAGTCCCATGGGAATTTCAAACTCATTGTATGGTTGGAACCCTTTTCTCCTTAAACTTCCACTTCTTAATCTCAATGCTGCAACCTCAATCCCAGATAAATTGGAAGGTAGATTAGTTGCATTGTAAATGATACCTGTTTTTGGATTCACCAAAGCCCTATAAGCATATTGTTGCAGAAGTGCATCAAGAGCCCTTGCTTCTTCCCTTGTTGAAGAAGACCCAGGAGAAGTAGTAGTAGTAGTAGACTGAGCCCTGACACCAGGAAGTGATTCAAAACACGGAACAAGAACAAGCATGATTACTAGACTTGGAAGAAGCTCCATTGATGCTTAATTTAGGGAATTTTGGAAATTCGGCTCAATGTGGTTTCTGTGCTTGGTATTGACCTTGTCCTCAGTGATACAATCCCAGTGCAATATCTCAAAGGAATAGTTGATACTGATCAATAAGCAAGAAATCTCTTCAAAGGAGTCTTAAAGATGGGAACTTGTAGGCACGTTATGCTGTAATAAAGAAATAAAGAAAAATATTCTTCTGAGGGGCAGAAGTATGAAAGCAGCTTTGAACGTTTCAGCCGTTACAATGAAACTCTTTTCTCTCAAGAATCCTTGCAAAAGGCAAAGCCGAAGAGACAGAGATTCACTCAATTCTTGCCAGTCTTCTTCTGATTCCGAGCATTTCATTCCCCTCTCTCCCTCTCCCCCTCACTCACTCTCTCAACTCCACCAAATCTTACATGAACTGTAGCAGTTAAGGCAATAATTGGGTAAACTTTAAGGAGAATTATTAGGAGAGCAGTAAAACCTGAAACAGAAATCAATGCTGTTCATCAAACAGAAATTCCAAGAAACAAGATCCAGGACCCCTTTTGGATTTGGCAGCTGTTACTCAGCAAAGGCAAGGCAAACAAGAGTATTATTACCTGAACAAACAAACAATAAAGTGTTTTCCTTTAGCTATGTGTTGGAAAACTTGGAACTGAAACCACAAACACCATGATGACCTTCAAAGAAACTCCAAACTTGAGGCAAGCAAAGAGTTAAGCTTGTAGAGGATTCCAAGAACAATAATCTTCAAGAAAATTATCCTTGGTTGTGGCCTTGCTAAGAGAGTAGCAGCCCCCATTAGGTATAAATCTAGAGGACTGTGATTGATACAAGAGACATAGAAAGTCAAGTCCTACTTAATGATTTACAGAAGTGGATGGCTATGGTGGACAAACTCATTTCTTTGCCTTTCTTTGTTTGTGTATGATTTCTACAGTGAATGTGAGTGAATGTCTCCTACTCCTTCTGCTTGTGTAGCTGCAAATGAGTTATGGTAGGAAGAGAAGAATAGGTTGTGTTGGTGTGAAAGTGCCAACTATTGCTTGTGACTTTTTGAGTTGTGAGAGAGAGAGAAAGAGTTTCCAGTTATGGATGCACAGCACACTTGTACACTGGGACTCACCAGCAAAATAAAAACAATAATGATAACAAAAGACAGAAAGGCAATGTGCTGTGAGTGTGAGAAAAAGAGCAAGAAAGTGAAATGGGAAACAGAATGAAAGTGCTCATTTTCATATATAAATCATTTTTCTGCCTCACTTGCTTACCCTTCATATGGGAATTACTAAAGATCACTTTTTTTTTCTGGTCAAATGTTTTTTCATACACTCAATTTTTTCACAAACTAATTTCTGAGAAAATTTGACACAGTGGATCATAATAGTACAAGAGTGGTGAGAAAAAGTGAAACCCTAAAATAAAAATGTGACATTGAACATGCTGAAAAGGCTAAACATGATTAGTTGTGTCCTTTGAGATTGAACCCTTTGATGGCAATGACCCTACAAATATGCTAATTTCTCCTAACCACACTTCCAAGTGCCTCCAAATTTTGATATGAACTCATGGTTGTCGTCTTCGTTTTTCTGACAAATTTTATTCAGGTTTTTTTACTGCACTCAATTTTTCCAGGAATGAAATATGTTTTTTATTTCGAAGTTTTGATATTAGTCTTGTAATTGTTTTTCTTCTAAAGTTGAAATCAAATCATTTTAAGATATGCTTGGATAACAGTTGCAAACTCCAAATTAAATTTTTATTAAAAGTAAAATTTATTTTAAATTCTAAATGAACTATAAGATTGTTACTTTTTTTTAACTACTGTCTAAACACACCCTATATAACACTAATTAGTTACTTATATGTGAGAAAAAAATATCAATCGACCATTTTAAGTAATTCCGACTTATTTTTAACAAAATGTTGGTAGATGAAATATTGAGAAATTTCTTAAGATGAGTAAAATAAATAATACTCATTTATTTTGAAACGAATATTAAAGACTAAAAAATGCTTTATTTTTCTTAATGAAACTGAAAAATATTTTAAAGGAATTAAAATTAAAATTCACATATTTTATAAAAATTAAAGTGGTGATTTGAAACTCTGTAGAAATAAAAAAGAAAGGAAAATTTTGTAAAAACCACTTATAATTTACTAGGAAAAAGAACATATTTATTTGGAAAAATGAAAATATTTATTTAGATAATAAAGAAAGCATTGTGCAGGCCAGTTCTGAAACAATAAGGACATACATAGCAATGTCAAAATCAGCATCAACTAACTAAAAAGTATAAACAATTTTGTATTATCTTTCAAAACTTCTTTTCCTTGTCCAAGGATTAATGGTGGGGATATTATTGATGAGTGCGTTTATGGACATCACTTAATTTTATTTTTTAAATTACCATAATTATACTTAATTTATAGGTTTCAACCATTAAATTTGCTGACTTTTGCAGCTTTAATTTGCTGTGGCTCATACAATTTAAACTACAACTTTCAAATAATTTTTTTTTTTTAAATAATTTGTGAGACTGGATTGTAAGGTCTGTTTTTTTTTTTTTATGTTTTTTTTTTTTTTTTTCTTGTATTTATGTTTCTTTTCCATTTTCTATTAATATCTTATTTTTTTCACATTTTGTCTCTTCTCTCATTGTTTGTGGAATTATTTATCATATATTTTGTAAATAAATGTTATCAAGTAAAAGAGAGAAACTTAGCTGTAGAGCACTCTTTATTCTATCTGCATATTGTTTTGAGTGTTTAATGTGTGCGGAGGATTAGAGTTACTAAAGATGAATTTCTGAATATGTTTTGTTTTACTACAAAATTTAAGTTTTATATAGTTTCTTTAATTAAAATTTGTGAGTGTAAAGTGTTGAGAGAGTTTTTTTCTTTTTTTACTAATAATGGACTTATTGTTCCTCAAACTTATTAAATAAATATATAAGTTTATTATTGAAAATAAATATACATAATTTATGACGCATAGATCAAATAGGCTTAGAAGTGTTATATGTTAATTTTTAATGATATATGTTTAATTCAAATGTTTATATATATATATATATATATATATATATATATATATATATATATATATATATATATATATATATTATCTACTATCTATTGTAATTGAGATTTTTTAATTTTAAAATGAATCAAATTAAATTGGTAATACTTTTTATTTATTATGTAAATTTTTATTTTAATTGTACTTTAAACATAAATAGATAGATGACATTACATATGAGAAGATTTTCAACATGTTTATGATTTTTGCCATGTAATATTATACATGTGTCAAAATGAGTCTCGTTTTAGTCGGACTCGTTGATGGCCTAAGAAAAATGGATCAAACTAGATTCGCTTGCATCATTAAAGTTGGTTGAAGAATCAAACTCGTCTCGCAATTGGAAGGGTTGGTGGCTGGCTCGCCAATTTTAAAGAAACCTCACATAGATTGCATAAGCCCTAACTAAGAAGGGCAAAATTAGGGAATCAAGGCAAATGAGGGCAAAATCAAGACATCCACAAAATAGTGTTGAAACAAAATCAAAAAAATAAAGGTGTCAGGATTGTCACTGTGGGAATCATCGAAGATAAGAAGATGTGACAACGATCGCTGGATGACAACTTCACAATGCATTGGTAAGGGTACGAGCTTCGACGATGGGATCAGAGACAAAGACAGGAAGATGGGGGAGCTCTAACGTCAAAGGACTCCAAGGACGATACGGAGACGACTTTGTCCAGTGAGCCTAGCGATGGAAGGCGACCAACCAGCTGAGATAGAGATAAAGGATATTCGAGAAGTGTAAATGAAGACTGACGATGAAACCTCAATCGACCAAGAGACTCTAAGTTGTCTCATCTTTATGTGTGATGTTCTTTTTTTTGTGGGTGGGTGAATAATGAAGCAAAGGAAAAATAAAACAGGTTGAACAGGATGCAAATTGCTTGTAAATTGGCTCGTGTTATGGCCCGACAAACGAGACGGGTCAAGATCCTTCAGATTGACAGATTCAAATGTATGACACCCGTTGGATCTGACAATTCTTATCTGTGTTTGTTTTTGAAATATTTGATCATCCAAGTTTATTTTTGAAATATTTTATCGTGTAAATTTTTAATTACTAAACTTTATAAATGGGTGAATAGTAAAACATTTTAATGTAGGCATATATTTTAGTACGAGGTGTTGCATAACGAATTGACAAAAAATAGTTTCATTTAATTTGTTATATTTTTATTTGGTCCATTTTCATTTAATAAATTTATTTTAAATCGATGGATATTGTTTTTGGAATTACTATCTAAAATCATGGATCAATCTATTTATGGTTTTAAAAACTGAATTTATTTGATCCGTTTAAAACATGAATTAAATGGATCCAACCAATCTTCTTACATAATAAAAGAATGTTGAAGCATGTGACGTGACCTTTACTATTAATAGGTATGTTACGTCAGAAAAAATAAAGGTAATTAGATGTATTTAATTAACAATTTGCACTTAATTAATTGCACATTTGGGGGCGTTCAACACATCGATTCGTGGGGTAATCATAACTCGTCTTCCGAACTCAACGACTTCAATTGCGCTTAATCATATACGCTTCACCAACAAATTTTTTAATGTTTACAAGTCAATTGAACAAAGATTTTTTTTATTTTTTTAATGAACTATTATTTAAAGAAGGTAATTATATTATTTTTATTTTATATTACATAATAAATTATACGTATTTATCATTTTATATGTAAAAAATAGTTGATAAAAAAACAGTGAAAACACAAGGGTTGTTGAAATTTTGTTTCTGTATTTTTGAGGAAGTAATAAAAATAAGTTTATATATCAGTTTGCGTAAAAAAATCACCAAAGTATTATGATAATAAGAGTAAATTTATATGAAAAATACGTGAAAAAAGTGGAGAAACTTGATTTTCTTTTCACTGATGAACTAAATTATTTTTATATTAATGGTAAAAAAATAGTAACTGTTTTTTTTTATTATATATACTTTTAATATATTACAAATAAATCCTAATTATAATAATAATAATAATAAATTTTAAATGAATAGAAATAAAAAGGTTTATTTCATTCTAAAAAAACAAATTTTGAAAATTTTCTCTATTATTAGCGAAGAGCAATTGTAATCTTGTCTTATCATATTAAAACTTAAGACCCTATTCGTTTTAGAATATTTATTATTATCATGTAAATGTGCAGATGGATTTGGAGGGATAAAGCTTGTTCGTTTTCCATGATATGGAAGCGAGGTTTACCATTGATTTGAATGATATGAGAATTTTTTTATCCCACATATGAAGGTTAGATTTGAAGGAGAGTTTTATCAAATGACCCATTTATCCTTATCACATTTTATTATTCATGTGCGCAACGGATCGATCTTGGTGGCCTGGAACCGATCCAAGGTTTGTCATGCATGATTGGAACGATCCATTGAGCCTTGGAATCGATCCCCAAAGTTGCAGATTCGATCCCCAAGCTTTGGAACGGATCCGTGGCAACAAGTTTTTGTTTCATTTATGTTTTGTTGGTGGTCTAAATAAACTTTTGAGTTTTCAGATTTTTGTTAAGGATGTTTGAAAGGAATACACTGGGTGGCCGTTGAATGACATGGAGGGGCAATATAAATTCATGGTTAAGCATGTGCAGTTATGGAATGTTGTGTTTCACAGTACTTCTTCTAGATAGATTCACTCTGTTTATTTGGCTGTCGTAGTTGCATACTATGCCAGGTACATTCCTATTCTCATGCTTCTCTTGGTTACCTTTGATAAGTAATTTTTAAAAAATTATTAAACTCATACAAATACAAATTTATACTACTTATTACATAAGGGCAAAATGGTAAACTCTCTTTTAAATATATTAAAACATTTTTTTAATCTATCATATCAATCAAATCACTCACTAACTCTCACAAACTTTACTACTAAATTCACTCATAATCACCTCTAAATCCCTTAAAAAAAATAACACACCCTTCACTCTTAAATTCATTCAAACACATCCTCTTCCTCTCCCTCAAATCCATCTTAGGAAGTGAACAAAGCCTAAGGTCGTGAATAAGTAAGTACAAAAATTTTAAACTTATCAAAGTCAAAATTTGATAAGTATGTTCAACCTTATCTTAGTTTAGTCATTTTTTTCTTCTTATATTAAGTGAATGATTTAAGGAAAGGTAATGTTAGTGTAGGAGTGATTGTGTGAAAAAATTATTGAAATTTTTGGATTGTTATAAAAATATTTTTAAATGAAATATGCCTCAATTAAGGTAAGATGAGTTAATATTATATAGTTACAATGTGAGATATATTTAAAATGTGAACGGATAAAAGAAAATATTCAATGTGAGAATTGTTTATGGAATTTGAATATACGTGAATAGTATGAATTCTTATGAGATTGTTGGTTATTTTTATACTTTTGTTATTACAAATGTAAGAATAATCTTATTGATGAGTCTCATAAGTGTACAATTTATGGTGAATGATGGAATTATTTAAAAAAAAATGTTGAGATTGTTTGGTGTGCTCAAATTGAATATCGCTTTAGCGAGATGTTGTCACTGAGGAAAGATCTACGTGAAGTGCAATCATTGCACTCATAGTATACATCGCCAAATTGACATGGAGTATAACTCAAGAAATGGCTCATAACTTGAGTGAGAAAGAGGTTGAGACAATTTATCTTCGTTGAAAACATATTACCAAAGTGATACCATCCTATCCAGGAAAGAGTACGATCATTTCTGAATTTGAATTCTCAAGAGACACGACATGAATAAGTTAGAGAAGAGCGCGAAATAAGACAGAGATGGAGGACGTCACAATCTAGCATATTGATAAGTCAAGTGAAGATTCTCCACAAAGATGTTAATCTTTGATAAGAACCAGAGGTCCTAAGCCAAGAACAAAGAGAATTCTTTCTTTAATGAAATAAAATTCAATATGACTAAAAGTGTCTACATTAGTTTTTGGTACCTCTATATATAGGCACATAAGTTTAAGAAAACATGAGAATCCTACAAGAAGGCCCAAACCCAAAAACATAAAACATAAACTAATTTATAAAAGAACGATCAAAGCCCAAAAACATAAAACATAACTAATTTCTAAAAGAAAACCCAAAGTCTAAAAACATAAACTACTTTAGTGGTATGGTTTGTGGTTCAAGCATTGCTCTTAATATCTAACCATGGCAAACATGATGTACGCGTGTGTTGAATGTGTGACAATGCATGATGTGTATCTTAAACGCTCAAGTGCCAGTTAAAAACTCAAGTTCATCCTTGACACTTGAGCACTAGTTGAACACTAAAGCTCTAACTAGATGCTTAGGAATCCAATAACAAATAGAATAGATTTTGGAATTTGTTGGAATATGTAAGACAAGTTGATCAAGCATTGGCAAAAATGCTCAAGCATCAAAATTGTCATAGGAGTAAGGAACCCAAAAGGGATGTTGCTCTTAGGTTGCATTTCATTCAAGCGACAATAATACCACTAAATTGATATGGTTGACACATTGTTTATGACAAAGGAGTGACTCAATATGATATAATTTAATTTATTAAAAATAAATTATAAATGTCTAAGCTAATTATTTTTTTTATACTATTCATTTTGAAAAAAAAAAACATTTATGCCTTAAGTTAGAGCATTTAACATGAGGTCCCCAAAATGGTGACCCAAAGGGTTTGTTTATAAGTTATATCTTAGGTTTCCTCAAATGATAATGAGTATTTCATGACAGCACATTACATAGTTATGGAGCTTAACCTCCAAGTTAACTATGTGAGAGTAAAATTTCACCAATAAAAAGGGTATGTCCTTGTTAATGCATTTATAAATATCAGACTTACATGGAAGATCCCTTGAATATGATGCAAGGGCCAACCTTTTTGTGTTTGCCTAAATATCCAATTCTATGTTTCTCTTGACTATTAAATAATCATGGAGTAAAACAATAGATTGGTCAAAATATATATTATTATAAGAACACACGTCTTGTGAACTTGATTAATAATCTTTTCGCTTACACTCAAGACTAAGAGTTGTGCACTAATAAACATTTTACTAACTTAATTGATATTGGTGCACATTTTGACAACCTGACTTGTACCAATATATCTCTTCACACACCTGACATATATTGATCACATGCTCAATAATTAACAGACACACAAGACCGTACATTTGAACGATCACAAGTCGTCTCTCACACTTGATTTAATAAACCTTTCACATAAATTTTATACCTAAAAATGCATAATCAATTATAAGTAATTAAGATATGCTTTTGAGCAATATTTTACCTCATGGATCTAATTTAGAGGTGAATCTACACGGATCCATATCGTTTTATCTTACAAAACTCATTATTCTAAGAAAAAATATCTAATATAAATGTTTTAGAGATTGAATCACCATTTGTAGATCGACATCAAATACTTTGACTTAAAATATACAAGTTTTTTTCTATAATAATTAAAAATAAATTATTATATAAAACTTGAAAAAATATTAACTAATGAAAATAATTGTTGAAAATATATTAAAAAAGTTATCAAGTACGCAAATTGTTTTACTTATATGAAATATGAAATCAGTCATTAATATTTAGTTATGTACTTAGAAGTAGTGACTTAATTATCTTAATATAAAATATTATTTATTACCTTAATTTATTGTAATTAATATTTATTTTTAATATTAAAATTAACTATAAATATATAGTTAGGAAGGACTAAAAGACCTAAGAAATGTGACTCTAATTAACTAAAAGTTATGCACTATTAATAAGAGTTTATTAAACTCTAATAAAAGTTGACATAAACCTAGTGTTCCATGGGAAACATAGACATTGTATTCTTATTATTCTCCTTAAAGTTTGTAACCAAAAAGAAAGAAGAGAATGAAAAAGGAAGAGATGGGTCACTTGCAAGACATTCCAAATCAATTCACGGATTCACAAATCAAATGTAAAATGGTCCCTTGTCACCAATTCATCATCATAAGTTACGGTGTGGATCTTTTCGGAAAATACTAACAAAACAATAATAAAACTAAAAAAAATTGTAATAAAATAGAAAAAAGAAGACACGTAATGCCAACTCATGGATGTTGACCACTCTTGACCTGCACCATCATATTCTTTTTATGATATTATTATTATATTAATGTTTTTATAAAAAAATGCATATGTTTTGTGCATGAGATTCTATAGATATTTTATTGAATTAAAAATTATATGTTTATATTATATATAAGTAAATGAGGAGTTTATTTGTGAATAGCAGTTGAACTAAATAAACATCTTTGCTGCAATAATTCTTTATTTGTAAGTATATCAGTTGAAATATTGAATTTTTATTTTTAAATAAGTTTAGTTCAGACAGTTTTATAAATTATGAAAAGTTAATAAATATAATTTGATTGAAGTCCATTGATGGAATATTTATTCGAAAAGATTTTTTTTAGAGATTATTATTATTATTATTAAATAAATAGAAAGGACCACACGTGCATGGCAGATGCTATGATGCGCCAAAAGTGCACATGCCTTTCCCCTTGGCATTTGGAATTGGCATGTGATGTGAGATTGAGAGCCTTAATATATTATATATAATTTATAGTTACAATGTATACAATTTTTTTAACAATATAGTTATTTAAACATTATAGTGCACTTAAAATTAATTAAGTGCACCTTACTTTTTCAATTAAAGTACAACCTTATAATATGATATGGCTTGTGAACTCGTAATTTTACATATGTTATTTTTCTAAAAAACAATTGATGCATGTATGTATTTCTTTTTCCTTTGTAAAAGTGTTTCTCTTCACAGTAATAATGCTTGAAACATCTAAAATAATAGATTCAATATATTTCTTTCGATAGTTCAGATACGAAGTTTGACATTGTAAAATATTATTTTATTGGTGTTTATATATTATTTCATGTTGATAATTTATTTTGCAAAAATAAGTAAAAAATATTTAGGTAAGTAAGTTGATTTATTTTGTACTGTATGGACCATTCGATCAAGAAGTGAGCTAGTTGATCCGGATAATCAATAAGCCAAACACAATTAGGTTGATTCTAATCAAGAGTTCATTAGAAAAATTATAAATAGGAGTCCAAGTAAAATGGTAGATCATGCATTAATTGCATATTTAGGATTCTTGCATTTGGATCCAAACTAACTTTACCATCAAATGACCTTTGACAGGTATCCCCAATTGGTTGTTGATGAACACAAACGACTTGAAACTAGGATATCGCACGATCGCCTGTTTGAAGTGACTAATCAATCCTACATAGTGAAACAATTTTTTTAATAGAATTGGTGTAAATTGAAAGAAATTTTATTTTATGGATCATACAAAATGTTAATAAAGTCTTAACAAAGTTTATATAGTGAAGCTTAACATAAAAACTCATTTAAGTTGAAGCTAATATCAAACTAATGAAACATGTTAAAAAATTAATTGAAAACACTTTGTACAAGGAGTTCGTTTGTTTTTTTAGGTTTGTTCATAGAGGTATTTTTGCAAAAGTGAAACTCATATTTGTTATGGTATAAGATTGGTCAGTATATTTTTCGAAAATTTTTAATATAGTCACGACTTATAGTTTGGATGTAATGTTATTTTTTTTACTTTAAGATTATAGTAGTTTAATGTCATTATTTGATTGTGACATGACTCAACTAATTTACGTTACAAGTTAATTGATATACCTTGCAACAACTTCCTTCAACAATGGTCTTGCTATAAATTAAACTTTTTCAATTGTGACTTGATCTACTTAACCTACGTTGCAATACAATTGATGTTACACACAACAATTTCTTCCTCAACAATTGTCCCACTTGGAATTAAACTTGTGACATTGGTTCTGATATATCAATTTTCAATTTTTGAATCAAACATTTATTACTATGCTAAAAGTCATAACTTATAATCAAAGTACAACTCTTGTACTTAATATTGTAGTAACACGTACGTCATTATTTAAGTATGACTTGCTTCACCTAATCTGCATTATAGGACAATGATACACCCCTCAATTCATGACATCTTCCAGTGTTACTGCCGTGTTAAGTTGAATATCATATTATTATTTTCGTTAAATATTTTTATAGTTGTGTCGATCTTACTATTAATATGACTAGTATTATTAATACTAAATAAATTCTTCATAAGTCAAAATTGATTAATATATATTTTTTAAATTTTAAATTATTATTTTAAAAAATAAAAATTTAAAATATAAACTTAGATGAAAACAAATAATTTTTTAAGTATAATTTAACAAAATTAATCAATAAAATATTAATGTAAATAAATTTGGTCTCTTTTAAAAAAGTAAATTTAAACGACTTGTGTCAAAAAATAAATTTTAAAAAGTTAATTTTTTACAAAATAACTTCAACCTCATATGTCTAAATAAAAAATACATAAATATATGAAGTCAATTTTTAAACAATTCTTCCACAATTAATATTTTTTCACTAATAATACTGTAACATGACATTTAATAGTTTTTACGCTACTAAACAAAACATTATATCATGATTAATCAAAGCAGATAGTAGGAATAGGTTGATATAGAGTATCATACAGTCATCCCAAAATAACCATATATGCACAAGCTATATTCACAGCCTACACTAAGAAAGGGTTAACAAAACACCCAACGTTTAAACAGAACATGGAATAGAGACTACTGCTAGATCTCTCATGCCACAGATCAACTCCTATCCAGGAGAGGAGTGTATTCACCTGTACTTTTATTTGCTCACACCAAATGTAGGAGATCATTGCAAAAGGGAAAAACACACAAAGAGAACAAACATAGGCAAGAAGGGTAAGCTAACTTGATTAAGAGAAATCATGCAGTTCAATAATAAATATCAATCAAGGACTTATCATATTTGTCAGAATTAATTAAACCACCACAACCACAGTACATATACATGACTCTATACTCAACATCCAGATTATGTAAGAGACATTGGAGCTCTTGGTGGCTTGCACCTGTGACGGTTCCTAAACTATATAGAGTTTGGGCACAAGGGGTTATCACCCAACCACTCCCAGGGTAAGTTCCCTTAGCGTCTAAGACTGATCGGGTCCAAAGACTAGGACCTCCTGCTACTCCTCCCGATATAATCCATTATACTCTACATGAGTCTTAATGGTTGTTGGAGCGTCAGGATACCACCAAACTGAGTCCTTATGCCCTTACATTCACTAACACATTCCTTTTAGAATTTTCCTTGAAATCCTAGATCAATCACATTTTGTGATGATCCAATTCAATATAATTTCACCACATATACTACAAGTCATAACAATCCAAGCATAGTATGAACAATCATCTCATTATTTCATTTAATATAGCTTCATTCATCAAAAACAGAGAAATAAACATAATCCTGCAGTGGAACTTGCTCAAGCTAGAAGATCTCGCCTAGGCGAGAGGGTTATCTCGCTTAGGCGGGTCACTCTCGCTTGAGTGAGGCCCCAAACAGAGGGCAACTCCCAATCTGAGCGAATTATCGCTCAGGCTAGGCTATTTCGCTTAGACGAGAGTGCCTCTCGCTCAAGCGAAATCAGCTCACCTAGACGAGACCTCGTGCAGTGACAGTGGTGAATTTATGGTATTTTCGCTCAGGTGAGAACTGCTCGCCTGGGCGAAATCATCAAAATTCCAATATGTTTTCACATGCAAAGCCACATAATTCATATCAGAAACCCAACTCCACACAACAAGTAATCCAAACATCAATCAAACATAAAATCCTGCAATCCAAGTTCTCAAGGACGATTTCTATACGAAATTTGAGCAAAAAGGCTAGCTTCCCTTACTTGTATACTGATTAATGCTTTGGTGAAATTAACCTCAGCTAGCAAGGCATAAACCTTTAATTCAACCTAAAGAATTCATCACCAAGACATAGAGAAAGAAAAAACCCTTGATTAAACCCATAACAGAGACAAAATTTCGAACTTAAGTTGGAATTGAACCCAAAATGGGAATGGAGACTTACCTAGGAGGAAGGGAGTTGAGAGAGGGAGCAACAAAGGGCTCTATTGAAGTTACTCTTCCAGAATCTGATTGAAATACAAATAAAAAGGGTTTAGATGGAGAATAATCAAGGTGTAACTGTTAGAGAGTGATGGTGAGTTAAAGAGAGAAAAAGAAACAGAAGAAGAGTATGGGTTCTGTGTATTTGGCAAAGGAGAAGAAGAGAGAGTACAAGAAAGGGGTTTCACAAATACTACTTTTATCATTTGATTTTTTTTTAGTTACTCAAATAAAATTCACTAATAATTATTAGTAAGTGATAAACATTCACTAATTGGATACCATGATACACATACTTGTCACCCATAAGTGAATAAATAATTAAATAAACATTTTGATTAATCACAAATATCCATTAAAAAAATTTATTTAATATCCATCATGGATTTATTCATAATTATTCGTAAGTACAAATTTCTTTTGAGATCCTTAACAAAGACATACTTAATTGAAAAATATACAATATTTAAACACTCAAAATAACAAAATTAATTTAATAGAAACTAAAATTAAAAGTATTAAAATTTTTCAGAATCTTCAAACATAATTAAATATATTTTAAGTATGAAATAAATCCCGAATTCAAACCAAACAAATTTTATATATAAAGTGAAATTGACTTAAATAATAACAATAGTATACTCACTTTAGCTACCAAATGTTAATTACATATTTCTCCTTAACCTGCACCTGGGATTCCATTTCTGCAACAGGTTGTTAATAATCTCATTCATGAAAATGTTTCCTAAAACTATATTATGTAATCCAATAATTCAAAGAAAGTTGTAATAAAGCCAAAATTAGGTTTAGCAGAGGCTGTAAAAGTTTAGCCCTTCCCAATACAATATCTGTAATTTGTCCAAATCTAAGAATCCAAATACAAATATCAAGTACTATATTGATTTTTTATTTTTTATTTTAATAAAAAATATTATTAGTAAACTAAAAATAATATTGCTTTCTTATTCTATCATTTTGGTGAAAATAAAGGAATTTCTTAAAAAAAAACTAATTCCTATGAAAGGGTGTTTTCTTTCATTTTTACATTTTTATTTGTTTTATTATTTTTTTTCATGACACATTATATTCATACATGGCTCATTATATCTTTGTCATTTTCTCTAGATTCTTTAGCAAATTAATGCTTCAAACCTAATATGAGATAACCTTAAAGAATCAATCTTGACAAAGCAATTTGAAAATATTCCCTTTAATATTTTATTTTATATAAGTCTCATTTGTTGATTGACATGTCTCTTAGTTAATGTTCATGTCAACGATTGTTTTTATGAGCTTTGATTAGTCATTTAATCATCAACTAACTTCAATAATTTAGTTGAGTAACTACTCAACTAACATCTACATTAGCTATCTGACATTTTGTTCTCAATGAATCCTTAAGAATATGACTTGTTATTAGATCTTAGTATTCATTTTTATTTCTAATTGTTACATTTAATAGAAGTAATATGTTTTTAGTTTCTCCTCTAGGGCAAGAAAATAAAGTATTTGTCTAACTTTTAAGGAAAAAAAAATTTAAATAAATTTAAAAACTTTTATTTTTTAAGTACTGTAAATATATTTAATATCTATCTATATCTACCCACTATCAATTAATGAATATTATTTTCATTGGAACCTTGAGGAAGAAGATTTAATTAGAATAAAAGCTATGAATAAGTTAAAAATTAATTTTAAAGATATTTGAATATATATCTTTTATTTTCTTTATTTAATAGCAATGCATTTAACTACACGCGAATGCTTTATTCATTCAAATATAATAAAATCTAACTTATATTTATTTTAAAAATTTAGAACGATTATACAAGTTTTAAGTTAATATAGAAAGTATAAAAAATGTAAATGAAAGAAATGAAATATTAAATTCTTTTTTCTATTTCTTATAAAAATTTCAATTAAATTACTAAATTTTGTTGAATTTAAATTATTTCTCTAGTTTTAAAAAATATCAAATTAAGCCTTTTCCGATGTTCAATGTCTGTTAAAATTTACAAATCAAATTATTTATTGACAAAATAAAAATAATTTGAATATTTAAACTTTTTAGATAAAGTAATTTGGTATATAAATCTTTAACAAATATCTAACGTCAATTCAACAAAAATAACCTAATTGAACATTTTTAATAATTAAAAAATTAAACTGAACCAAATAAAAATTAGGATCTAATTAAAATTTTTTATAAGAATTATAAGACTAAAATAATATTTTAGCTTACAAAAGATAAACTAATAACTTAATCAGATTAAAAAAAATCCAAACAAAAAACTTAGCAAGATGTAAGATCAATTTTTTTAAGTTCAAAAGACATAATTATTCATTCTTTATTATTTATTTATTATTTAGTAAACTTTTAACCAGGCACATTAAGTAATATGCGATGAAAATACTTTAGAGTATAATAATGTAATATAAATAGTGATAGATTTGGAAATGTTAGTCCTCGTGCCAACTATATATTTTAAAATAATCATCTACTGGACTCCACCTTTTAAATGAGTAAAATCGTGACAGTTGATAAATATTAAGTTCAATTACTTTAATTTGCATTAAAAACAAACTTATTTTCTATCACATTTTTTTATTCTATTATTCATCATCTATCTATCTATATATATATATAGATATATATATATATATAGATATATATATTACCGATATTATTAGAAGTTTAAATTCCAATCAGCCACTCCATTTTTAGACTAACGTCAATGTACTTTAAGTCGATTAATAAAAGAATCCAAATTAATAATACTAATTTGAAAATTGAGAAAATTAACTAAAGTTTTTAATAATATAAAAATGAAAATGAAAATATCATATATAAGGACTAATTAAGGAATTTAATAATCAATTAATTTGTCAAATGTACAATGCATCCAGAAAGAGTGTTACCACAAAATTGTTGTCACATGCATTAGACTATCATCATCACATCAACCAAAAAGTTTAGTTCAAAACCTATTTTCACAAACATATCCATACACATGCATGCATGGAAATCAACATCATTATTATAGAACAAAATTCATGGTAATTCACACACAAACTACCATCATGCACATGCAACCAACTATCCCATGTTTAGGAGGTACTATTATTTGTGTTATCTAGATTAATTATGCTAAGCATGCATGTGTTATGTGTATCTTCCAATGTTATGAACATTTTTTTAATGTTAAGAAATCAAAATAAATTACAAGAGATAATAATACAAATTATAATGTTTTTATAAATATGTAAAAGGGAAGTTCTGAAGTTGTTATTATAATACATTTTAATCATACTGTACAAACCCGGCCATATAATGATACAAAGAACATTTGTTATGAAATAAAAAATTAAAATTATTGGATTGTGTGCAATTTAATAACGTGGCACTTATAAATTAGTGATAAGAAAATAAATGAAAACGTGTTGGAAAGAAAATAATAGAAAAATAAAGGAAGAAAACAAGCTTTCATATATAAGTTAAAATAGATATCATCTTTGAATAAGTTAATATGATAAAACTTTATTTAAAAATATATATTTAATCTAATTTTAACTCAAAAAAATAATATTTTACTTTAATGAGAGTGATTACAAAAAATTTAACATGGTGAATGTTTATAAAAGAAGGTAGTGTTGGCTGAAAAAAGAGCACAGAAGTGTGATAATAAGTTAAAGTTTTCCTCATTATTGTAGTAAGCAATAACACAAAAGGACAGAAAGAAAGGGACTCTTTTTAATTCCCTTTCTTCTTCTTTTTTCTTATTTTCTCTCATGTTTGGTGAAATGGAAAGAATCCAAAGCATCACAACCAAATTTTTAAATGCATCTTTGGATGATTTGCATTCACCACTTTAAATTTTGTTCAAAACTTAATTCAATGATTTATGTTTCAACTGCTTCGTGGCGTGTCCCATTTAAAAAAAAATATATTTTACATAATTTTTATAAAATATAGAATATATATACTTTTTTTGAGACAAAACATATATTTTTTTAAATATTTTAACAATAAAAACATATTTAACTCAATAATATATCATCTGGGTTAAAACAAGGAGAATGAAAAGGGTTTGAAAGTTGAAACTGGGTGAATTTAATACAACACAGTTGTATCAGTGTAAAATGAAACAAATAGAAGGTTCTTTTCATAATTGGTGAACTCATGGTTAATTTTGTGATTCCCAACAAAAAAGAGAAAATCCAGAAATAAATTTATTTCATAATTTCTTAAATTTATTCAGAATTATCAAGTGAATCCACCAATTTTTATTGTAAATTTAAATCTCGAAAATTGAAGTTTGACGAGTTGTATTGTATAGGCTTAAAATAGGATTTATTTTTTGAGTGCACAAGTGGAAAAAGAATAGTGGAAGTGTGATTTTTGTGGTTGGGTGTACAAAAAGTAAAGGCCCAAGTTTTTTCCCTTCCTTTTCGGGCCAGGCTAACCCCACATTTCACATTCTATTCCACTCTCTTTGATACAACTAGCACACAAGAAGCAACACTATTAAGTCTTTTCTTTTTGTTCTTTATTTCTTTTGCAAGCTCAGCGACAAAGAAAAGTTATGAATTAACATTTTATATAGCTTTATAATATATTTAGAGAGAGGATATTCTAATTTCATAAAAAGAGTTAAATAAACTGAATTTAAATTAATTTTATTTTGTTTGATTAAAATTATTTAAATTAAATTTTTTTATATGCATAGAGTATTTTGATTATCATTATAAAAAAATATTTTAATATTACATAACAATTTGGCAATTAAAAATATTGGTAATAATTTTTTCGGTTGAAGTAACTTTTTAACTAAAGCTTGCAAGACTTTTCTAATTCACGTTGACAAGAGTTATTCTTAATTGATAATTGTTAGTATTTTTAGCTGATACAAATTACAATTGTTTCATTTTATATCAATTATATTTTTTTTTTCAACATAGTTTGCAAAAGATTCTTTTTTTTTTTATTATTTCACCGATAATAAGTCAAATTGTTTTGGTCTAATCCTAGGCCTATAAAAATCTGAGGGTAGGGTGGTCTCAGGACCTAACTCTCTCCACAAGTTTATATATATATATATATATATATATATATATATATATATATATATATATATATATATATATATATATATATATATATATATATATATATTAATTAGTCTAATGATGTTTTTTAGTTAAATTAGTTAAAAAGTATTACTTTTATATATTAAATTATGTAATTAAATTTTTCATTAATAATTAAAACTTAATTGGTAAGTATTAATAATTTAAACTATGCTATTATTACATATATTTCCATTCCAGTATTCAAATAATACAATATAAAATAATTAATCTATTAAATTGTTTTTTTACAAAATTTATGAATATTGACATAAGAACATTCATGAGAATTGTCAAGAAAGAAAAATAGCTTTCCTGATATTAATTAAGAAAACATTAATCTGCGTTGTTGAAAAAATATTTGACTAACATTGGTGAAAAATAAGCACTTTATTAAAACATAAGTACAATTGAAGTTAATATGAAATAAACTCCTATTAATTGAGTTGATGATACCTTAAATGATTTAGAAAAAGAGCATGAAAAGAACAAAAAAAAAAACGTAAGAAGAAAGAGTAGGAAATTTTTTTAAATTCTTACACATAAACTTTAAAATTAACTATTAAAGTAATTAAAATTATTTTTATTGATTTTTAAAATTTTTCTCCTAGATAAAATACTACAAATTATATGTCAAAATTACCCTTCAAGTTATTAAAAATTATTCGGAATGATTAAAGGTAAAACGATACCTAATTAGTATTTTTAAATTTCAAATAAATGTTTACAAAATAGGTCATTTTTTAAATATTCACCAATTCAAGAATTATAGAAGATTTTCTTGTTAAAATTAAAAAAAAAATCTATTTTTAAAATGAGCGGACAAACACAAAAAATAAAACACAAACAAAATGTTTTTATCTCATAAAAAAAATTAAGAAAAAAATAAGTGCAAAGTAACTATAATATTATCTCTTGGTTGGTCCATTTAAGCTTGAATATTTAACAAAAAAAAATCAAATCAAATTTCTAAGCTCTAATCAATGATTGAATGTAATATTTAGTAAAAAAATTAATGTTTTCAAAATTTATATTTCAACATTCCATCAACATAGTTTAGTAAAATAGGAATTCAAGAAAGCTTCCATTAATATATGCTAACATATCTATTTTATTTTAATAGTATTTGTGTCACATGGTGACTCAATCAAAATGTAATATCAAAATTTGGATTTTTTATCGAACATTTTGCTACCTATATGTTCTGTCTTAAAAAACACATCATAGACATTGAATTTGATGTTTTAAGATATATTAAAAAAAATATTACACTAATATAAGAATATTTTGAAAGCTGAACAAAAGTACACGACAAAAAATTCAATTTTGTAACATTACATGTGTCAGATTGTCAATTTATACAATGAATGATTGATTCATGAAAATAAAAATAAGAAAAAAAAATAACTTGTCTATTAGAAATATTGAAACTTGAAATAGTCTAGACCAACTATAGAAATTGAACTAACATTTACCATCTACAATTAACTACTAAAGATGAATACTTATGTATAAAACGAAAAGAAAAATGAAAATAATGAATAATATTCAAACTATTACTAAAAATGAAATAAAAGATAAAATAAATTTAACCCAAAAGTCAAAACAAGAACCATGTGAAAAACATCAAAGAAAGTTTCACATCCCATTTAGAAAGACACAAAATAATGTGAGGAGAACATAAAGTCCAAGAACAGTTTCTTTATACATTCTAACATTGTTCTAAAAAAATCTTATTAGGTTGTGTATCTGTGATACACGAATCATGTTATAATTAAAATTTATAATAATATTCTATATTTGTGATAAATAATTTAAATTTTGATATAAGTTATGTCTAAATTGGAATAAATGTTTATTGAAAGCATATAACATAGTTGAATAAAAATAGTCTTTTAAGGAGTTCAGATTTATAGGCTGTTATTATTATCATAAGCATTTTTAGATTGTTGATAAAAAACACACTTTCTTTAGTAAACATCACAAAATTAATATCATAAATGCCAACATTTCGAATATAATCCCAAGTATACATGTATGTATATACACGTATACGTATTCGTATATTGCGATATTATTATTGTGGGTAGAAAATAAATATTCGATATTATTATTATTATTATTACAAAGTGTGAAATGGCAAATGTTAATTGGGGACGATAAAGCATAGAGCAAGTATAGCATCCGAAATGGTTGCTTCTCTCCTTTTCTTATGTGGTTTGTCCTGTAGCGACCCTATCTTTGTCTCTGTCTCTCTCTTTCTTCTCTCTTTCTTCTTTCTCTCTCTCTGTGGCGATTTTCCCTGCACACCACAGCAGAGAACAACACCATCCACCCACCACCACCCACCATCGCCTCCTTCAACCACCGTCATCACTTTCATCACTTCACACTTCTCAAACCATAACACAATCCTCAACAATAATCCCTAAATCCTCTTCTCCCGAAACCCCAAACCCTAGCCCCTCTTTCATGATTCACAGTTAGGGTTATGGAACCCAACAACGCAGACGCTTTCCGACCTTCTTCTTCACCCTCCGCTTCCCCCAACGCCAGGAGAATTTCCGGGATTTTGTCGCCCACAAATATCATTCAGGCTCCGTTATCGGCGCTGTTGGAATATTCCGGTATCCTTCCGTCGCGCTCGTCTAACCACCACAGCCAGCCAGCCCCTGACGCCGTTAACAATGACGGAGAGGTTTCGATCAGGATCATCGGCCCCGCGGAGCAGGAGCAGCAACCCCGGGAGGAACAGCATAGCCCTCCTGCCGCTTCGGGATTGGTCGTGGGACTCGCGCATTCGCAAAACGATGCCGTGTTGCCCTCGTCGTCGCCGCGCAGCGATGGTGCTGAGGAAAGCGCCGGCGCCGGAGGGGATGGCGTTGGGAGAGACTCCTCTTACCAGAGATACGACATTCAGCATGCTGCCAGGTGGATTGAGCAGGTCTTGCCGTTTTCGTTGCTTCTCTTGGTTGTTTTCATAAGGCAGCATTTGCAAGGTACGTTTTCAGTTACTGTTCTATCGGACGCACGTTTTTGTTTGTTTTAATTTGATGATGTTGAGGAATGATTACAGGTTTTTTCGTGACAATTTGGATTGCGGCTGTGCTTTTCAAGTCGAATGATATTATGAGGAAACAGACTGCGTTGAAGGTGTGATGCTTATTCTTTGTGTGGCCGCGAAGCGATATAATGTATATGAGAATTGTGTTGTTTATTGAGCGTGTTTGTTTGTGTGTGTGGTTTTGGCGGGTGCAGGGAGAGAGGAAAATACCGGTTTTGATTGGGATTTCTGTTGGGTTCGCGCTTCATGTGGTTGGTGTTTATTGGTGGTATCAGAATGATGATCTCATGTATCCCTTGATCATGCTTCCTCCCAAGGATATACCGCCTTTCTGGCATGCGATTTTCATCATCATGGTCAATGGTGTGTTTCTCGTCCTATCCTCAATGATTGCTTGCTGTGGTTTAAATCGCATTTTAATTTTGCCTGAACTTGCTATTGAGAGTATTTGAGGGAGAGTTATTATTAAATGTGTCGTATTTTAGGTCTCGTCTTCTTGTTATCATTGCTTCATGTCTCTTTAGAGGCTTGTGATTTTAGTTTGTTGAAATATTTAGTATTGCCCTCGTTAGTTATTTCTGGAATGAGTTATTCTAAGAATGGCGGCAGAGGATTTAAACTGTATGACTAACTTGTATCCTTTGTCCATGATTCTGTTGAAGCATAAATTGTGCTTCATTTAATTCATTTTGGTTTGAATGTTGATGAACTGATATGTGGCTGCAATTACCATGTTAACGCAGAAATACTTTTTGTGATGGAAGCTCTTGCTTGTTGCAGATTTCAGAATTATTTATTTATTCTTTGATTTGAACTCATTGAGGGATTAATATTCTTGCTTTGTCATTGTGTTTTAAAATGTCAGATACTTTGGTCCGCCAAGCTGCAATGGTAGTCAAGTGTATGTTGTTGATGTATTACAAGAATAGCAGAGGCCGAAATTATCGTAAGCAGGTGAGGTAATAAATTATGAAGCACTAGAGAAGTTGAGCTAAGCATTTGTGTGCTGAGGAATAGAAGAACATTTTAAAATGGCTCATTTCTTCTCAAGTTATATTGTAGTCAACGTGCCTTTGCAATCTCTTGTAATATTTCCAGGAGTTGTGGGTTCAGGATCTATATCATCTCTCTCAGGTTCACATTTTGATAGTACTATCATTTATTTGACAGGGTCAAATGCTGACTTTAGTTGAATATCTCCTTCTGCTTTACCGTGCCTTGTTGCCAACACCAGTTTGGTATCGTTTCTTCCTGAACAAAGAATATGGAAGCCTCTTTTCGTCACTGATGACAGGATTGTATCTAACATTTAAACTCACGTCTGTTGTTGAAAAGGTGTGTTGGTCTTTTAAAATTTGTGTACATTCTATTTTATTCGAATGTAGTTTGTGAAGAGCAACGTACATGGTTTTCCTCCTTTAAACCATTAACAATAATTCTTATATTTATCTGCCAGCGGTATCCTATTGTTTTTCCACTTTGTGCATACTTTGATTTATTTGAACTCGAGTTTGCTGACTTCTTTTGTTTGTGAAATCTAAAATTTCAGTTTCAGGATAAAAGAGGGGATGAAAAAGATTTGTTATGTTTGGTTCAGAAGCTTAATTTATTTATTTCCAAGTGGGTTTTAAATTTTCAAAGTAAAAGATTTTTTAACAAGTGAGATGTTTGGAAGAGTTTTTTCTATCATGTATTGTCTGTTAAATTACTAGTTTAATTATTGATAGAAAGTCCTAAGGAACCCCATGTATAACGATGTCATTTAGCTGGGACATATAAAGCTCCCAGTTTCTTTTTTGATTTAAATTATCTGTTGATGCATTTGTTTGCGTCTGGTTGGTTTTCTCTTATCTGTGGTGTGGTTGTCAGGTGCAATCCTTCTTTGCTGCAGTAAAGGCATTGTCACGTAAAGAAATGCACTATGGGGCTTATGCAACATCAGAGCAGGTACAGTTGGTGTTTTCTTTTGATCATTGATTTCGGAGTTGGTCAATCAATCCCTGAAGTTTCAGTGCATCTGTTTTCACTGCAAATTACATTTCTGCAAGTTAAATGATAGAATTTGCTAATATCTAAGCCACGGGCATTTGCACACTTCACAGTATGTTAAATATGCATGTCTGGGAACACGGAGTTGTTGATGCAGATAGTTTATCTGATGGCAGGTCAATGCAGCCGGTGATCTATGTGCTATTTGTCAGGAGAAGATGCATGCCCCAATCTTGCTACGTTGTAAACATATTTTCTGTGAAGACTGCGTATCAGAGTGGTGAGACTTTCTGCATAATAATCTGAAATTGCCATATACATTTGAGTTGAATAATGTTGAAAGACCAAATTACCACAAGTATGTAAATTTTGAAGCTGGTGTTTTAAAGTATACGTTGTTTCTTATTTGTATGTCATAAAATTTATGTCATGCCTTTTAAATGTTAGCAGGTCTTATTTTGCTTCTTGTTGTTTGGTTACTACACACGTGAACACAAATATTTTAATTTTTTATCTGTATATTTTTTGTTCTGTGTTTTCTGACATCTGATTATCTTATTTTGGCAGGTTTGAGAGAGAAAGGACCTGTCCATTGTGCAGGGCTTTGGTAAAACCTGCAGACCTTAGGTCATTTGGAGATGGCTCTACTAGCTTGTTTTTCCAGTTATTCTGAAATCATAAATATATATATATAAATACAAGCCAGGAAGTTTTTTCTGCTTTGAAGCTTTAGTTTTTCAAAGCAGCAGTCATCGACACATGTAAAATGCTGTGGAAGGAAATGGTGGGGATACTGAGAAGATGAATGCAGCTGAGTACAGGCGTTCATATAATGTACTAGTAAAAGGTGGAGTGTATCTAAATGACCCTGTAAACTAGGAAGTTGATTGAAAATATAATTAAACACGACTCTTCATTTGCAAGGAATGAAGGTCTCTTTCTCAAAATTGCATAGCTATTCCGTCATATAGTGCCTCTCAATCTGTCAATTTTAAACATATTTTTTACTTTTGAATTTCACTTTATGTGGGTTTTGATGCACACCTCAAGGAGTGTTGCCCACTGGCAGGTTATGGTTAAAGATCTCACACTTGGTTTCATGTATTAGATGGGTCAAATTGTGGATACTAGTATGTTTTTGAAGTACTTAATTTGACCATGTACACAACATTCAAGTACTTAATTTGTTGGAAAGAAATATCAGCTGTTCATCATATTCACTTGTTTAATCGCTGTGCCAATAACTAAACTAATCAATTGTGTTGAAGTAAATGGGGTGGTTCCACAGATTCTTTGTACCTGAAATCAACAGCAATCAATAGGTGTAGGGAGAGAGGCCAAAGACAGATTTTTCTTAAAACTCACTGTACATCGCTTTCATTTGCTTCAATTTTAATAGAATTTAACATAAACATTATTTTAATGGTATAAAATTATAGTTCAAAAGGTGAGTTGATAAAATTTATTTTCTATATGATGACATGTTTAATATAAATGGAAATATGAAAAGTAAGGAGTTATTGTCCATCCTTTTCAATTCAGACCAATAAACGGATGGAAAATATAAAATATATTTTTCCTTTGTTCTTTAGTCCGATTGCTTCTGTTCCTGCGCGTCAAACAAATCGTATTTGATTGATTTAATCAAAGTATACCACAGTCGAACGAATTTAGTTTTATTTTTCTGGAGCCATGCCTATACATCCCAAACTAATTATACAATATATATACATATATAATTCAGTTATTTACCAAACAAATGGGTATATAATCATTTTTTTTTTCAAAAAGGACATAAATATTTAAATGTTATAAGTTATCCACACTCATTTTAACTTAATTTTTGATCAAAATAAGATATTTGGAGAAAAAAAATCTCTTAATAATATACTTTGTCAAATAAATGTTTATGCAAATCGAAAAATTCAGAATTTTTAAAAAAATAATACATTTCTTACTTGTTTTTAACTAAATAACACAGAGTAAAGGTGGGAGACTTTACTTTAGAATAAAAGAGAAACTTGCCCTAAATTAAATTTTGGATAGTTGAAAATGACTACTTACACATAAATCACCTTCTAACATTAAGATTTTGTTCGAGAAAAATAAAAAATGAGAAACACCACTTTAAAAAGCGAGAGAAATAAAAGGAAAAAAAAAACCTTAGAGATTTGTAAGAAAAAAAAAAAAAAAAAAAAACTCAAAATAAATAATATAGTTAAGGGATGCCAATTGCTTCACAATATTAAAAGGATAGTTTTATTTTGCAGACTTTGTTTAAAAATTATTTCCATAAATACATCATAAAAAAAGAAAACAAATTTTTATTAGATAAAACTAAATTTAGGTATAATGGGAAATCAGATTTATAGAAGTTAAATGAGAATATTTTTATAAACCAGTTTATGTATAAGTAAATTTAAATTAATTTAATAACTTAATGAAAGAGATTTATTTTTTATTACTTTCTTCTTTTGCAAGTGTTTAAGGAAAAGTTGATCAATCCCTAACAGCCATGTAACTGTTTCCAAGTTGTGAATGCAATTAAAATGAAGAAAACAATGAATCAATTTAGAAGAGTAACTAATGGTTGCTGAAAATTTGCTGCAATGGATCATATGATTCAAAGAGGGTATTCAAATTTCCTTGAGCAGAACCAAACTCGCTTCATATTACAACTCTTCATAAAGCATTTCAGTTTCTGAACTCCCAAGACCAAGATTGGTATATATTTGATCTGAAGTATAACATTTCCTTTGTCCTATTCTATAATACTTGTAAAATGTTAGAAAAAACTGTCACATTCCAAAAAATTATGACCAATCAATACGTTTGTATGAAAATGAATTTGCCAAACCAACCTCACCATGAAAGGAAAGTCACACACAAAGCAAAAAATATGGCTTTCTCTTCACACACCCCACTCTCTTCCTAAAAAGGTTGAAGAAAAAAAAGTAAACGTTCCAAAGCATGCACATATTTTCCTCACAGCAAGAGAACCTCATCTCATCTAATGCTGAACCATGGAAAGAAAAGAAAAAGAAAGAAAGAGAAGATTTTGTATGTGGAGAAACTCAGACAGTAGCAGGAGTCTCAACATCTGAATTGCTCTTCTCATCCTCTTCTTTCACAGTAAATAGTTCTTTTGACAGCAGAGGTATGCCTGGTGACAGCAGAACATCCTTAGCAGGTGATGCTGAACGTGGTGTGACTGATAACAACCTTGTCACCCCAGAGCCATCTGAAGGGTAAACTTCAGTCACTTCTTCCATGCCCTCATTTATGTACACCACATCCTGCATAGTCAGTTGATGGTACTCCACAATTTCCCTCAAGAAACGGTTCTCTCTTGCATATGTCTCATTTTCATTCGCCAGACGAGCCTTCTCAGCAAGAAGTGTCTCCAATTGATGCCTTATCTGACCACATCACAACAAAACACAGAGCTCTGATCATGAATAATCCAAGTGTGAATTTAAGTCTCACGTTAAATAGAAATGACAAAGTTAAATTCCGTATAAGAGAAAAAACGCATAAAACCAATCTCTTATGATTTTGGATTAAAAGTGGTGTTAATATTTTATATGGATTAGACTCATGAAAAGAAAAACATCTCATCACAGTTAATTTCCAAAATGTGTTGAACAACAGAAATATCAGAATGATCAATACCATAATTTCATCATCTTCACCGTTCTGTCCCTTGTCACTGGCCCCTTTGTCCCGGAGTATTTTATTCTCTTCTTCAAGCTGAGCACATCTTGCTTTAGCAAAAGCTAAATCTGCTTTAACGGATTTTAGCTCCCGAAGAAGTAGTTTTGCTTTGGCAGCTGTTGCCAGCGCCACCTGCAAAAGGAAAAGGAAATTATGAATCTCTGCTCACATTAAGAAACAAAAACTGCTGATTCAGATATACAACTATCACTCTATAAGTTAGACTTAGTTTCCTGCCTCTGCATTGAGTATGAAGGCCTATATAGGTAACAATAGTCACTCTAATGCTAACTTAAAACTATTAAGAACTCCAACATTATGCAAGACACTGCATGCCTTCACTACATGAACTAGTGAGGGCAGTGTCACATGATTGCGTAGTTGCCACCTTACGTCGCGTGATGCCTTGAGTTTTGATTCATGGCTAGATTCCTTCTCTTTCTGAGCAGCTTCTTGCAACGGATTTCTCAAATCTGAAGTTTGCTGTGTGTCCCCTGAGTTACTTGATTTTCTTCTGATTTGAGTTCTCAGGTCTGCTGTCTTACTCTCCATAATTGTTCGGCCTTCCTGAAGAAATTAGACAACAATCATTGAATTGGAGAAACTTCTGTTTGCAAACCATACTTTTTAACACTGATTAACGTTAGTTAGATTATTGGTTAATCAGATGTATAGATTGATAAGCAGAATAATAATACATTACCGATGTGTCAGTAATTTAGCCAATTTACAACACACCTTGATATATAATATGAATTGTAATGATGGAAAATGGCAATGTGCATATAGAGGGACTAGAATTGTGGAGAAATCAAATTGTAAAATGAGAGTGTACATGATGCAGACAGTGTTTACCTCAAAAGCCTTCTCAAAAGTGTCACCTAGTTGATTGAGGGATGAAGTGATTCTGTCCAAGCCCTTCCGAAATTTAGGACTGTCCACTTTTATGTTAGTGTCGAGGGATTCATATACTGGCTTGGATTGTGAAGGAAGGTTCTAATCATTCCACAGAAAAAACACAACTTAGTCTAATAGTTCATGTAATTTTAGACAGCAGCATCACATAACACATACTACAGGTGTTCCTGCATTGTAACAATCACCTGAGCTGCAGGAGGAGCTGAAAAGGCATTAAAAGAGTATGATTTGGTTGTTTGGGGCTTGGTTGCATGTGGTGACATTGGCTTATCATCATCCAGAATTGATTTGGCTTTCTGCGCAATCACACCCCAGAAACCAGACTTGGAGTTGCTATTTCCGAAAGCCTGAAAGCTCTGCATTCATTCATTCATTCATTCAAAGAATTAACTATACGTGTGTGTTCAAGTATACTGAGATTATCATTGAATCAAGATTTATCACACTCTCACTTTACATATGCACACATAACATATCAAGTGACAAGATTGAATGATTCAGATTAGATTGCCACAAAATCAATTTCAATTCATCATTGTAAGATTGAATTGTTGAGATGATCTCTTCTCCCTTTATATTCTGAACATTTATCTATCTATCTATCTGTCTGTGAATCTAATCTATCAGTGCTTGTCTACCTATATACGAAATCAAGAGTTTCAGAGTTATGATGGGAAATTGATGACAGAAAGGTTGTTGGAATGAATACCTTGGATCTTTGATGGTCATGGTCGGAGTCAGAGTCAGGGGTGGCGAATGCGAAGGAAAGAGAGGGTTGGTAACGAGAAGCAGAAGGTTTGGTGGGTTGAGTAGGGAGAGATGATGAAGAAGTAGAAGAAGAGGGAGGTGAGGGGATTGGTGGAGAAGCATGGTTGTGATCAGAATCCTTAGCAGCAACATCCAATGATGATGGATCATGAAATTCTTCCTTGAAAGTGGAAGCCCTTGATAAACTTTGCCTTCTCCTGTATGCCATGTTACGACCAACAACAACAACAACAACCTCAGAGATCACAAAAACCAGAACCAGGAGATTCAACTGCTACCTAACTAACTCTTCCTCTCTTCATTTTTCCTTGGTGGGGGTTCATAAAATGAAATCTTAACCATATAATATATATTAATATTAACAATTGCTTTTTAATGACTTATCATATACACAGACACATTAAGAGAGAGGAAAAAAAAAAGTTGCTTTTAACCGAAACGAACAGGTGTGTGGTGTTTCCTGTTCATTTAAACCACCTTCAACATATCTCATCTACACACAGTAAATTACCAGTTACTGTTAATAGCTTCATATATAACAGTATTTTTAATAATACAATTATACATGTTCTTAACCATTAAATTTTAGTTATTGTTTTGAAGAAATATCACGTGTAGGGAGGGATATATCATAATATCATATATCATATATCATGTATATAACCCCTTTAAAAGGTTGATTCCATGTTTATTTTCTTTTGCTTTTTTCTTCTCATTATTCCATTATTGCATGGGAATGGCAATAATTTTTATGAAAGTATGGTTCATTGAGTCTTTTGTTTCTCCCGAAAAGAAAAAAACATGATCATGTTGATATTTTTGTTGAAGTATCAACTCAACCTTCATAGGAAACTTTATAGTAAAAAAATATTGAGTATATACTAAATAACATATATGTATATAGTATGGCATATATGTTTTTAAGTTTTATTACATTTGTGTGTTTTGTTATTACAATGGTGTGAAGTTCCAAGTTTAACCTTAGTTGACAAATCAAAGAAAAGGGCGGTTCATGCGCGTTTGATGACAACTCAACTCATAAGACAACCAGCGAAGCAAAAAGCCAACACGAACATAGAATGAATGAATTGTGAATGAACAAAGTTGTCGAACATAACTAAAATCAAACACCAGATATTCTGGTAAATAAATTGTTTTCTGATGAGATTATTATTAATTGTGAAGAAGGTGTTCGATGTGGGAACTTTAGTGATGCCTTTCCCATTAAACGAAGCAATTGGTAGGGCAGAATATGTGAAGAGGTATGGAACTACGTCCATTCCTTAAAGTTCATATTTGGTGGCTTTTGAAAAAAAAAAGTTATCATAATTTAGTTTTAACACAACGAGGAAACGTTTGAAATGACAAACTAATGGATATCTATACCCAAACAGTATCTACATAAAACAATCTCAGCACTCAAAGATTCTCTCAAAATATTTTAATAAAATATTAATACAAAAAATTAGTCTTCAAAAAACCAAATTTAAATAAATTGTGTCATAATATAAATTTTAAGAAATTAGTCTCGTACAAAATAAATTTCGTAAAACTAAATAAAAAATAAAGATATATGATTCTTGATTAAAAAATTTCCACTTACAATTTTATTTTAGCCACTTGAATTTATATATATATATATATATATATATATATATAATAGGAGAGAAAATATAAAAATTTTTATTGGTCAAAATCAGAGGAATATTGTGAAAATTTTGAAAAATTTTAGAGGTACAGAAAAATTGTTTGGAGTTGCAAGAAAAAGCCCCTAACACATGGCTTATTCAACCCAATATCGCAGCCCACACACAAAATCCCCATCATCCATAAAAGGAGGATAGGAAATTTACTTGATTGAGGGTTAAAGGGAATTTTCAAATTTAGAGAGATGGAGGAAGATAAAAAAGGGAGTGCAGGAAGAATAACCCCAAATATATTAGGCCGTTATAGTGGATTGCATTAATCCATTAGGGTTCTGGTTTTCGCACCCCCACTGTTTTTATCTTCACCTTTTCTATTTCTTTTCACCAAAATATCTTTAAGAAAACACGTTTAAAGCATATTCACCACAATGAAAACACGTTTTGGGTTAATTGTTTTCACCGTGTTTCTATAAGGAAACAAAGTAGCACTCTTATCACTATTTTACATAAAAATAAATATTTCTTTTGTCCAAATTCATAAACATTATTTTACAAGAAAAAAATACAAGTCAAATCAATTATACAGAAAGTTATGTAAAAAATCATTTAATTAATATTTGAAATAGTAAAAAAATAATATGGACGTAAATATAGGTATAATTATTTTTTGATAAAATGGATATAAGATAAAAAATTTATATCATTGGATAAGAGAAGAAAGATGAATTTTTATTTTGCAAATAAAAATATGATGATCAAACCTACACTCATCCGCCTTCTCTTGCCATGCTAGTAACAAATACATTTTTTTTTTTGGTTGATGAATGATATTTACAACACTGTAGTTTTATTTTATAGTTTTCTTTTAATGGAGTTTGGTTATGCTTTTTCTACGAAATTTAAACACTGTATTATGTAAGGAATTCAAATTTTTTTTTTCTTAGATTAAAAAAATATTGATTGAAATGGTTTATAATTTGTTAATAGTATATAGTCATACGATAATTGATCTCAATAAATAAAGTTTTACCGAGTATAAAAAATAATATCATAAAAGGATGCGTGTATTCAACAAATCTTATATATATATAATCTCGAAAAGGTTTTAACTAAAATAAAGGAAAAAGAACTTCCAAATTAGTTGTTGTATATTGAAGTCCCTATCATTATAAAGGTAATTGGTTTAAGTGATGATGGTTTGGCACTATTAGGTTACGATGCTATCAATGGGACTTATAAATAATATGATGCCAACAAGACACTATTGTTTTGTTTTTATCTCTTTCTTATATTTTTAAATATTTTAACATTCAATTTTCTATCACAAAATAATCAACATTTAAAAAACTTAAAACCCAAATACTTTTTCTCAAATATACCCAACTACTAGATGAAATAATATTTTATTTCCATGAAACATTTTTAATATATATATAATACTCTTTAGATTATAATTTGTTATGCTAAACTCGCTTAATAAAGTGAATTATTTATGGTGAATTTTAATAAAATCTTACGAATAATAAAAATGTAAAACAAAAATCCTGCTTGTAACATATTATGATATTACCACTTAAAAGACTAAATATTACCTCTCTATTATGATGTACTCATGATTTTTTAATTTCTTAACAAATTAATTGTATTTTACTCCTCGTCTGTCACTTAAAAAAATGGTAAATTGTTGATGAAATTTTATTGATCATGATAAAAAAAAGTAACATATTTAAAAATTTTAACTACCGATGAAAATATCCATAAAAACCAGATGAAAATATCCATAAAAACCAGATCTGTAAATAAAATTTGTTGATAAAGTGAAGTATTTTTTATCGATAAAAATATTCGTTGTAATAGATTTATCAGTAACATTTATCCATAAATATTCCTCATCCAGTTTTATTAGTAAAATGAGTTCTTAAGTTTTTATTTTGAACTTTGACCATGTCATGATAATTTTGTTGGTAATTAAAATTTTTAAAATCTCTTGATAAATCCATTGATAATCGAATGTTTTAAAATTTAGTTGGTAATTTAGTTGATAACAATTTCTGTAAAATCCAATGACAATTGTGTTTTTTAAGAATTTATTGGTAATTTTGTTGGTAAATTTGTTCATGAAATAGATATCAAATTTTTTTCATCATATTTGATGAAGCATTTGTTATAAATTAATTGAATTTGGTTGAGAATAGGAAAAAAAAGATTAAAAGAATAAGAGAATGAGGAGTAAAAAAAGGAAAAATAGGAGGGAAGGTTAATAATAGTTGTGACTACAACGACAACGACAAAGTCAAAGGCAACAACAATCAACATATGGAAGAGGAGTATGAGAAGAAGAATGACAACAAACCAACAATGAGTGACAATGATGATGAGAGGGGAGGAGGAAGAAGAGATGAGAAAGTAAAAATAGGAAAGAAAAAATAAAAAATAAAAAGAATAAGAGAAAGTAAGAAGACCAAATCGTGATATTTATTGATGATAAAAAATCTATTAATAATTATTAATGTATATTTAGTAACGAATAACTACTAATGAATTTTGATCATTCATAATTACTGACGGATAATTATTAATAATTTTTTATTCGTCAGTAACTACCAATAGATTTTTCTATTTGTCGATAAAATTTATTGATGTGCATTTAATTGACAAAATTTTAAAACATAATTTTGATTACTCAAAGAAATATTTGTTGGAGAAAAATGAAAAATAAACCATGAGTTTGACATCTTAAAAGTATCAAGATATCGATAAATACAATTTTTTGCAATTTCTTATCAAAAATCAAATATGCTTTAATCCAACTTAGATCTACAACATTAAGATATAATATATCTTTCAAATTACTAAAATGCACAAAGGATTTCATTAATTTAAAATATCATCACGTGTTAAGTTAAACTAAGGATGTAACTATATCTCACATGAATTCACAATCTTATATATTTCATAGGGTTTAGGATTCACAATATATATATATATATATATATATATATATATATATATATATATATTTATATTTTTATATATATATATATATATTTTTATA
>Ga0214542_1001531_pt1 | contig 47433 bp, 24 predicted proteins | sample CNSS1metaG_FD_160096 | JGI IMG/M metagenome (GOLD analysis project Ga0214542, IMG submission 160096) | Root nodule microbial communities from cowpea collected in UCLA plant growth center, Los Angeles, California, USA - CNSS1 | ecosystem: Host-associated > Plants > Roots > Nodule | place: USA... | reverse complement strand
TAGTCGTGTATGATATCTGGTATGCTTAAGTCATTTGCACATTTAAGGGACATAGAGTTTATGAAGTTGAAAATATGTTTCCAAACGTGAGTTTGAGCTTGAACAAATTTTGTAGCATTCTCTTCACTATGGGATTCCATATGTAATTTGGTAGGTTATTAATAGAAGTATATATTAACAAAGTAAAAATAAAAAATCAACCATCTCACGTAAACTTTGAAAAGTTATGGTTATGTTGTTGGAATCTGATCTATTATATTAGATGATATAGATCAATAGTTGTGCCAGATAAGGGACCAACTTAGCCTTATAAAAGCATCCACTCAACTTTTATATATAATTATGCTACTTAGTTTCACAATATTAAAATCTCTAAATTATACTAATATTATAAGTTTGTAGCTGAACTTGCAGCTCACACTTAGTTTATCAAAGGTGTTCTGTGTCCAAAGTCGAAAAAAGAAATAACATAATGAATCTTCTTTCTATTGTTGTGTATTGAGGTTAGAGACAAGGAGTAAGAGCATTCAGCTTTTCCCTTCAAAATATCCACAAAATTTGGGCCTGGGTGGTCCAGAACTTCCCAAGGGTTGCCCCCAGTTGCGACTTTTCCCTGCACCTCTAAACATTTCTTTTCTATTCGCAATTTTTTTTTTTTATATTTCTACTTTTCTTTTTTTTTTAACTGATTTCATCCCAAGTTCTTTTGTTCTTACGATCACACATAAACTAACATTTCTCTAAATAAAACACCATTCATGATGATAAAAACTAAATAACTATCATTTTCTTATCATAATCTTTAATGAAACAAATATATTGATTACTTTCTTAACTAATATGTTTAGTGTCTTATATTGATTAACACATAAAAGTAATAAATTAAGATTAGGAGACATAGAATGATAGTCACATCATCTGATTAATTAAAAAATTAAATAATAAGAACTTAATTAAAAAATATATAAAAATTCTCAATATACAATAAATTAAAGGGTTAAATATGTTTTTGGTCCCTCAAGTTTTAATAAATTTTAGAATTAGTTCTTCTTCGAAATGCGTAGATTTAGTCATTCTTATCAAATTTTTTTAAGTTTATTTGACATTTTAAACGCATTTTATGATAATATTTGAGTTAACATTGAAGCGAAAATATGTCAAACGGTATAAACAATTCAAATACTATTATGAAATGCGCTTGAAATGTCAGATAAACTTAACAAATTTGGTTAAAATGACTAAATTCACACATTTTTAAATATGAATGACTAAATTAGTCAAAAAATTTGACGAACTAATTCCAAATTTCATTAAAATTTGAAGAAGTATAGACATATTTAATCCTAAATTAAAAAAACTTTAATAAGAACTCAATTAAAATCCACGACTAAACTTAACTTTTTTATCGGCGTATACTAAAAAAATTATTAAATATATTTATTATATATTATTATTTTCAAATGACATTTTTCTGTTTATCATGATATTATTATTTATTCAATTATGGTTTTCTGATGTTTGACATTCATTTATTAATTAATTTGGTGTAAGATATGATTTGAGGTTTAAATATTAACATTTTCAACATGATTTTATTCATTTTCAATAAATTCATTTTCCTTAACTGATAAAAAAAATATTTAAGTTGAAATCATATTTACACATTAAATTATTTTTATCATGTTATTATTAAAACTTTTGATTATGCATTCCTAAGTTATTATTTAATTATTTTAGACCGACTTGCATGAGATTTGATGGAACTATAGAAAATAGAAATCCACCTATTGTAGTATCACAATATGATGTCTTACAAGAAGTTGAAAACGTCAATGTTGAAATTGGGAAAGAATCAGTACTTGAAGATTGGGCCAAAAGACAACAGGGAGTTAATCATGCTAAGTTAAACACTCAAACAGGGCAAAAAAAAAGTATTTTTTTAACTTCCTTATTGGTTAGACCACTTATTACATCACAATTTGGATGCTATGAATATTGAAAAACAAAAATATGTGATAAGGTGGTGTTTACATTGTGGAATGATAGTTTAAAAAAATTTAAAGACAATCTAAAAGCATGAAAGGATTTACAATTGTGGGGTATTAGACCTAATTTTTGGCCTGATGAGAATACTAGATATTTCCCTACTATATATACATTGAAAAATGTAAATAAATATTTCTTTCTCAAAACTTTAAAGAACTTAATTGTTCCAGATGGTTATTATAGCAACATTAGTAGATGCGTAGATATCAAACAACGTAGGCTTGGTGGATTAAAAAGTCATGACTCACATGTTTTGATGGAGCAACTTCTACCTTGGGCAATGAGAAAGACATTTCCCAAAGAAGTATGCTCTATTTTGATTGATTTGTGTATGTTCTTTTGACAATTGTGCGATAAAGTTTTAAGAAGGGATAAACTTGACCAACTACAAAGTAGAGTCGTCCTCACACTATCACATGGAAATGTTATTTCCTCCTTCTTTCTTTATAGTCATGATTCATTTAATTGTGCATTTGGTACAAGATCTCAATCTTGGAGGACACGTCCAATATCGATGGTTGTATATCTGATTGGGAGATATCTTGGAAAATTAATGTGTTATGTTCATAATAAGGCACAAGTTGAAGGGTCTATAGTTGAAGGATACATGGTTGAATAGGCTTTAATGTTTTTTCTAGATATTTATATGGAATTGAGACTATATTCAATCGACTGTGTCAATGAACCTTATATTGTTCCATCTAATGTAAGTACATTATTCCCATATGTTGGAAAACCAGTCGAGGGTTTTACTTATTTCACTTCATCTACAGAGCAAAAGTTTCAAGCATATCGTCATGTGCTAACTAACTGCACCATAGTTGACCCATTTCGAGAGTAAGTATTTATGTTTATTTGTATAATTGGTTTCTCCTTCAACATTAGATTATATATTTTATATGTTTCACATAAGGACTTTAGAGACCCTTTACAAAGACAACTAAGAAGTCGCAAAAGATCATCCTTTGTGATAGACAAAAGGGTTCATAAGAAATTTGCAGAATGGTTTTCACGTCGTGTATGTATATTTTTTTTGATAGGCATGATCTTTGATTTATATATATTATTAAAATATTAAGTATATATCTGAATATTAAGTATTTTGTTTTTGTTTTGTTTTGTATTAGATAACGATTGAATGAATTGGCATCCATTCAAATGATTTAAAATTCTTGGCTATGGGTCTAATTGATTGTGAAAAGCAATATACATGTACATTTACAATGGAGAAACAAGTACAACATGGGTGAAAATGATGTTGGTAATTTTTATAAATCTAAACCATTTGAACAATAAAACTTAGAATTATTATTTCCAAGTGAGGATGGCAATATACAACTAACAAGGTAATTGACGAGTCTTCCTTCATTCACACTCATACACTATTAGCTTTTGATGAAACTGACGTTAGCTATAGGAAAGGGAGAGAGGTTAAATTATCAATTTGGTCCCTCTAGGTTTTTTTAACTCAATTTCATCCCTATTTTAGGAAATTTAATGCAATCAAGTGCTTTCCATTACTGGTGTATTAACGACATTAAATGGGGTGCCACGCGTTAGTTCTTGGATTTTTGAATTTTTTTTTTGAATTTTTTTATTTATTTTTAAAAGTTTTTAAAAAAATTAAAAATTTGACACATGTCAAGCTGACATCGTGCACGTGGTAGTGACAGTGTGATGTGGCAGTGACAATGCCACGTGTCACTATTATGTCAGGTGTCATTTTCTCATTCTCAATTTTGTTCCTATATTTTAATTTTTGTCTTAATTTAGTCCCAATTTTTGTAAAAATTGTGTAATTTCGTCCCTCTCCAAATTGAAACAAAAATTAACTTTTTTATAAATGTTATAGAATATTTTTATTAAATTTAATATTTTTATTAAATTTGATATTTTTATTAAATTTGATATTTTTATTAAATTTGATATTTTTATTCAAATTGATATTTTTATTATATATTTTTAACAAAACTAAGTTTATTTAAATTTGTTTCACTTATAATTGTTTTTAAATTTTAAATTTATTTGTTTTTTATTGTTACATAAACTAGATAATTTTTTTTAACATTTATATAATTGTTATTTTTACATCACCTCAAGCATTTGTATAGAAATGATTGAATTTTACACATTTTAAAAATATAAAATTATTTAAAATATAAATTCAAATAAAAAACAATATTAAAGTATGATGGAATAAAATATCAATATAATTTATGATTTTTTTTATTAGCATTATTTTCTATTAACAACTTTAAAACAAGTTTAAATAAAGTTTAGTGTAAAATATAAATTTAAATAAAATTAATCTTGTTAAAAATATTTACTTCAAATATCAATTTTGATGTGAATATTTGTTTATCTTTATATAAAAATTAAATTTGGTTTCAATTTGGAGAGAACATAATTGTTCAATTTTTACAAAAATTGAGACTAAATTGAGACAAAAATTAAAATACTGTGACCAAATTGAGACTAGGAAAATTACACTTGGCATAATAGTGACACGTGGCATTTTCACTACAACATCACACTGTCACTGCCATGTGGCACGATGTTAGCTTGACACGTAGCAAATTTTTTATTTTTTTTAAATTTTTAAAAAATAAATAAAAATTCAAAAAATTCAGAAACTAACACGTGACACCTATTTAACGTCATTACTATACCACTAACGGAAAGGACTTGATTGCATCAAATTTTCAAAAATAGAGACTAAATTAAGATAAAAAAAATACAGGGACCAAATTGATTTTTTGTTACGAAAATAGAGACAAAAGGTATAATTTAACCTAACATGTGGAAAACTTTTTCTCAATGTACCGTCAATTACACTCTCAAAGGTGTCAATTACACTCTCAAAGGGGATCAACGTAGTGATTTTAAACAAGGGTTTGTTAGAAAGTAGTGAATATTTTTCTTAGTAGGAGTTTATATTGGTTCTATTAAATTTGTACAATATATATTTAGTTTTTCTGTGACGAAATGGTTCCGTAATTGAAAATGATTATAGATATTATTTACGTTCTTGGTATTTATTTTTTTCTTCTAAGATCAAATATTTCGGTATTATGAAACTTATAAATGCGCATATAAAATCAGGATGACTATATTACAATAACTTTCTCTATTTTTCTTGAGCTTGCGTTTGTCGCTTTATTAGATTTCATTTGTTTCTTTTTGTGTTTAAATAATACAAGTGCAGCCTTTCTTTACACCGCATCGAAGATTTACGTTTGCTTGTTCATTTATAATAAACTTTTGCATGCTAAATAAAATATATATCATCAAACTCTAATAAATATAGTACTGAATCGAGACCTTTTCATTAATAAAAATAAGTCCATTTCTTGTTTGCATCTAAAATAATTCGATCATGTAATCCTACATAGTTTTTAGATTGGAGATGTAGAGACCACCTAAAGTTGACTACTACTCCTTGTTGATTTTGATGTGTTTGTCTTATTTTTTTCAAGACCACCTGAAGACAAAGAAAACATCAACCAAAAATATTAGGTTGAATGTATACACCACTCAAATCCTCTTCTACATGGGGACAAGTAGTTTATCATAATAACATTTGTTCACCTTCACGTCGTCATTCATCTCATTGAGGTAAATGTTGAATTTAAAATTTTGGACTTCATTATTCATGGCCATGTAATATTAAATCTTCAAGAGTTTTATTGGTCCTTAGGAATCTTGAAAAAGAAATTTGCAACCTCAAATAAGCCTAAGTCAGATACACAAGTTGATATACCAGTTTTTGCACCTAAGTTTACTCATCCTTCATATCTTCAACGTCCATATAAACTTTGGTAGATATCTCAACTCTCTTACTATTTTTTTTTCCACTAATTTTTTTCCATATATAACTTGTAGTTGTTATATTCAACAAATTGATTCATTTTCCAAAACTGAAAAGGTTCTTCATTTCCATTTCCTACTCCACCTCCAATTGCACCTCAACCAAGTAGTGAACAAGCTCCTCCTCCACCTCTTCCTACACCTCGACTAAGTACTGAACAGGCTCCCCCTCCACCTTGACATGCACCTCAGCCAAGTAATATATGTTTCATATAGTTTTCCAATTTATTAATCCTCTAATCATTATGCAAAAAGCTAGGCGATTAGGTTTGGGACCTTGCCCATCTAAAGTGTTTGGCTTCAATGCCCATTCATATAGTGAGACGTCTTCAAGTTTTCTTTCTATACTTAGTTTGGCTTCAATGCCCATTCACTTCAACCTCAGCAATTTAAATGGATATGAAGCATGGTTATCAAACTCGCGAGTTAACTCATTAACTCGTTAACTCGGACGAGTTTGCGTTTTTAGCTATGGCTTCCGAGTCAACTCAGAAGCAAACTCGCTTTTTGTGTGGAATCGATATACTCGGTTGCAGAATCGATAGAATTGTATGAGCTTGCGATTTTAGATGCGTTTTTGCGAGTTCGATGGACAAAATTTTAATTAAAACGAATTTGTATGGAGAAGACCATCCCACCAGATTAGGGCTCCTAGTGCTCAAGTCCTTTCTTCTTCTCGCGCATCACGCCCTCTTATCTTTCTCTCTTACACCAGATTAGGGCTCTTGCTTCGTAGTTCACCCTCTCTCATGTAGTCTCTCACGCCCACCGTCAGTGTGGTCACCATCGTCGATTGTCGTCGCTGTCACGCTTAGTTGATGTCGCCTCGCATGCTGTCGGCTGGGTCATCCTCTCCTCGAACGTTGTTCGCACTCACCTCTGCACACGTTCCCCTCTGGCATTTTGAATGTTTTAGTTTATAACATTTTTAAAAACAATCTTATAACTTAAAGTTATAACCTTTTCGGCCCTCTACATGCGAGTTTCTTATTGGAAAGCAACATTGTTAAATATTATTAGTTAGCTTTTAACTCTTAAAAATAGTGTTTGTTTATTTATATATTATAACATATTTTTAATTTTATACTGAAGAACTGATTAATTAGAATAAATTAATGTCATTAGAGAATTAATTAGAGGATTAGACATTGACACATGACATTTGAATTTATATTTTACAATATTTATATGAATTTATTTATTTAAAGTATTTTTATGTTGTATTATTTTGTGAATTTATTTGCATTAGGATGTTATTTATATAAATTAATTTTTTTAGTATCAAAGTAAAGTTTACGTAAACTCTTGAGTTTGATAACCTTGATATGAAGTAAACTTAAATCTACTAAGATGATTGTAGTTTAATGGCATTTCACCTACTATTTCAATAACCTCTCTTATGATCACTACAAAAAATCATGTATATTATGGCGTTTTTAATATGACGTTTATTTGAAAATGTCACTTTTTGCAATATAATATAAAGTTTATAAAACTGTCATAATTTACATGCAATATATGACATTTTTAAGTGTCGTATTATTAAATGTCATACTATTATTAAAAATTATGACATTTTATAAATATCATTCTACCATAATTTTTTTTTCTTGTGTAAAATTTCTTACAACCTTTAATTTTCAAGTTTCGGGAAGTTTTTCTTTAAAATGTTCAGAACTTTTTTTATCAAATTTCTTTCCCCTCCTCCCCTACACCCCAACTCAACGTTCTTATTCAAATTCCTCCTTCTAAACCCTAATTTTCTTCAATTTCTCCCACCGCACTCACTCCTCGCAAAAACTTCACCACTATTGCAGCTCACCTTACCAACACTGCCACCGTCACATATCTCATATCCACCGTAGATGGACCTTCTCCGACTCTACTTGGAGCTCAACGTGGGTATCACACCTATACCTCATCGCATGTCATCGCACTTGTACCTTACCACACGTCAGCTCTCTTACGATCCTTTCACACCAACACCATTGAAGCTCACCAAAACCGCCCCAAACTGTCCACCCTCATCGGAATCGCTCATCCTAATGAAGCTCACCAAAACCACCCCAACTCGTCCACCTTCATCGGAATCGCTCATCCTAAACACTCACTCTGGTGAGGCTTTGCTTGGAATCCACTTTTCACCCTCCAATCCTATTAACGTATATACATTTGGTACCTCCCAAATTCTAGCTTCTCGATTTCTCGATTTCTTAGCTTTTCCAGCTAAACCGTTTTAATCTTATTTCTATTGTGAGCCAGTGTCTTTTTCTTGAAATTAGGTTTCCCATTTTTTGTTTTGTGCTTTGATTTGTGCATCTCAGTGATCGTTCTTCTATTTCGTGTCTCTTACCTATTTCGTGTTTCTTCTATTGCATTGGTGTGACGTTGTTTGTTGTTGTGACTATCTCTTACCCTTTTTATTTTCTTTTTTTATTGAATTGGCGCTTCATTTTTGGGATACTTTGATTATGTTTCTTTTTTTTATTTCAGATTTTTGGTGTGGGGTAAAAATTAAATCTTGATTTTTTTAAATGTTTGGGTTTAGCTTTGTATGAGGTGCTTTCAGGCTATGAAGCCCAACACGACACGGACACGACACGGATACGGGGAAGCGTCTAAATCATAAAAAGGGGACACGGACACGGACTTTGATTATTTTTCAGTAATATATTATAACATATAGTTGTACCATCACCTACATACACATGTTTCTTTTAACAATGCTAAGCATCATTTATCAGTTTTATAGATAAGCATCAATCTCTATCATATTTCTTTGCCACTTTTTATTTAGATTTTCTACTTAAGAAAATCTAGATAATTTACTTAAGAAAATTTCTTAAACTAATTGTTTTGTTATTTTAAAATTATTCAAATACTTATATTATTTATTTATTCCATGCGCAAATGATGTTCAAAGTGATGTATCGTCTCCCAACGATGAAGCATGATCAAATGGAAGAGCAAAATAGGAGGAAAAAAAAAAGTTTAGGATTAGGTTTAAGTATAAAAATGTATTATGAATTGATAATATCTTTTAATATTATTTGTTTTATGTTAGTATATTTGAATTCTTGGTGGGTACTTGTAATTTTTAAACAATCAATGAAATAAAAAAAATTTCATTTCTTTTGTATACTTCCATATATTTTTTTTACAGGTTTTATATAATTTAAATTGTTATTATTAAAAAAATATTATATTGAATTGTGGATAATAATAAATAATAAAATATTTTATTTAACAATTATTTATAATAGTAACATTTATAAATGTAATAATACAATGTGAATTATGACATTTATAAGTGTCGTTTTTTTTAGGATTTGTTTTTTAGTAAGTAAATAACGTCATTTTTAACTGTCATTAATTACTTCTTAAAAACGTCATTTTATACAATGTATAAAATGGCATTTGTTGCGGCGTTTCACTTTAAAACGCCATATTATATTTTGTGGCGGCAAGAATTACGATGTTTTCGAAAAACGCAGCGCGCGTAAATAACGACGTTTGAAAACGTTGTAATATACAAAAATAAACGTCACAACTTAGACGATTTTTTGTAGTGGATGTTTTTACTTAGATCACATCAAACAAAAAAGGGTTAAATGTGTTTTTGGTCTCTTAACCAAATTGTTAAATAGATAGATAGCATAATGTATGAATATGAGTGATATGAACAAAAACTATATGATTTGATCTCTTAGATAAACAAATAGATATGATATATGGTCCTACCCTAGCCAATGCATGTAGTTCATTATGTGTTTCTCTAAAGTAAAAGTGAGTTTGCCCATCTTTGAATGTGATGTTAGTACATCTCAAGTTTTAGTCATCTAGGTTATGTTACTCGATTAATTTGATTTATTGTGTTTTGTAATAGGTTTGTTCATAAACATCAATGATGACTTTTCTCTGTACAAAAATAAGGAGAATTGCCTCAACAACTTTCCTATGATTCATCCATCATTCGTAATATTTAAATCTTTAGTATCTTAATAATTTTTTATAATGTAAATAATGCTACTAATTATGGTTATTTTTTATTTTAGGTATGTGATCAAGGGAATATTCCTAATGAAAAAACAAATGATTCATATCAATATTGATAATTGGAGAATGTTATGAGACTTTCACTGTTTTATATTTATGAAGGATGTTCTTTGCATATATATATATATATATATATATATATATATATATATATACTTGAATATTTAGTTACTTTGCATCATGCATGGATTTTGGGGATATATGTAAGTTTCACATTGAGTAGTAATATGAGATTCTTGCTGGAATCCTCAAGTGTTTGGTTTCTCCCTCTTATCTTAGCATTTTTGTCACCTCTTCTTTGTGTCATGCAGTATTTATCTTCATACTTTTCAGCTAACTAGGACAAAGAAAGGCGGGGAGAATATTCCTCATTTATATGAACTTAAAGGGAATGAAACCTTAGGTTCTTACTTGCAAATTCAACCTTGCTCTGATAATGCTCCTGAAGTTTCTAAATGTTCAATTCAGTGGTATCGTGTATCATCTGATGGTGCAAAAAAAGAACTTATATCAAATAGTTTTTCTGTTTTATTTTATTTTTTTCAACTAGCGATTTGGCTGGCTCTTGATTTATGCATTTCTTCAACTTATTGTATTGCATTTCCTATTATTGGTCACTTTCCCAAAAGGCAAATAACAGTTATGATTATGCAAATTCTATCCTTTAGTATTTATAGAAAGTTATATACCTATAATCTGTTTAACATTTTTCATCTCAATGTAAACTACCTGTGTTGTTTAAATACTAATGATTAATTTATTTAGACTCAAACTATTTTATAAGATGGTATCCGGACCTATTCTAGTGAGGTTTATTAATTCTATCATCCACTCACTATTCGATCACACCCACAAGAGATATATGACCATATTTTAGTATATAAATGAGTGTAAACTTCTTTTTACAAGTCGATTTTGTAGGATTAAGTTAGGTCTGAACCATTTTGTAAGAGCTTAATACATAGCTTGTGACTTGCATTTTTGTGGCTATTATACATTTAAGCTAGCCAAACATAACTGTCTGTGGAGCTTATTATGTATGTATTTTCTGTTGTTTAAGATGCTGGAAGACTTGTTAAGTATATCATCCAGTAAGTTCACCGTTTTTATCTTCCCTTATCATATAATATAACTTTCTCAGGTGCAACCAAATCAGTTTACGCCTCTGAGCCTTTTGATGTTGGACGCGTATTGCAAGCTGATGTTATTTCAGAAAGTGAGCATCTCACACTTTCAACTGTTGGTCCAATAGATCCAGGTCTGCTTTCAATTTGACATATCCTCATTTGCATTAGTAGTAGTCACTGACAGACATTTTCCTTGTCAAAATCTGTTTTAGAAGTGCGCAATTTTGACTTTTTTTTGAACCGTTGAAAATTTCATTTGTAACGGTTTTTAATTCCTAAAATTTGTAATTTTAACTGTCACAAATGTTCACTTTTTTTGTAGTGTTAGCCATTGTCCTTGTTCCCCCTCCAACATCAACCAATGACTTTGATGCATTAAACACTCCCTCGCACTTCTCAATCACTACGCTAGAAACCCATTTACTGTCAATAGCCATGGCATCGTTGAAAACGTGGTTGAATTTAGGATTACACCTAGCAAATCCCAAACTAGCATCCCATATTCAGTATGAAATGGTGTAGGGTCTTCATTTGTGAACTAGGTAGAGAGTTGGTACCATGGATTAATGTAAACTGGATCAACTAGGAGTTGTAGCAACGATGTCATGCTGGAGTGGTGGTCCTTTAGGAGTAATTTAGATGCATCAGTTAGCATATACATGAGTTCAGGCTCATTTGGGGGGTCATGGTGTTCAGAGAAAAAACTAGAATGACTCAGAATTCTCATTAAGCAGCTAATAAAGAAAGTCTTGGAAAGGTGGAGCGGTAATGAAGCAATAAGTTGTGAGAGTGGCATAGGTTGGCCATGGTTGTGTATGATATCTGCTATGCTCAACTCAATAGCACACTTAAGAGAAAAAGAGTTTCTTATCTTGAAAATGTGATTCCAAAAGTGAGTTTGAGCTTGAATAAATTTTGTAGCATTCTCTTCACTATGCGATTCCATACGTAATTTGTAGGTTATTGTGGTATAAAATCTTATTACTTTGCTCTATTTATAATAGTTTAAATCATTCCATATGCGACATTTATATAAAGATGCAAAATTTATATAAAGGTTAAATATTGTCTCACTTTGAATTAGAGATGGCAAATAAACCCGTCCCCGTGGGTATTGCCCGAACCTGTCTCCGTTTTGACGGGGAATCCCCGCATTGTTTGGGTATGAATATGGGTATGGGGAATCCCCGACTTTTTCAATTGGGTATGGGGATGTACATATCCCCGCCATAATACCCGTCCCCACCATATCTCCATTTCCGTTTAAATTATTAAAATATTCATAATTAATTAAGTAACCATATATATATATATATATATATATATATATATATATATATATATATATATACTTTCTATTTTTTTATTTCTTCTAATTATTTGGTTTGTCATTAAACTCATTCGCATCTCCAATATATTTTTCATTTTATCATAACCTTTATGTAATTATGTTAAAATGATGTATCTGAATTAAAAAAAATTATGTCTCACATTTGAATATTTTTATTTATTGTATATTTTCCTTTCACATGAGAGTGTTTAATACTCTCAATTTAAGTGTTTAATATCATAAATCTATCATTTACTAGGTAATATAAAAAAAAATTACTTATTATTATTAATTTTTGTTTCATTTGAAGAACTTTTGTTTTGCTAAAACAATTTTCTTTATTTCTCAACCATTGAGTATGTATGTTAATATTTGAAAAGTTTTCTTAGATATTTAAGGTATTTTTCATTTTATCATACCCTTATTGTTTAATTTGAATATTTGTTTTCCTTTTATATTTTTAAATTTTATCAACTAGATCTCATTAATGTTTGCAGTTTGCAAATTTAATAAATGTTTTGGTTCTCATGAAATTTTATTTAGTATTCTAATATAAAATGTAAACAATTATAATTTATTTCAAAGTAATTGATATCGAAGAAACAATCATCCTCTAATATTGAATATTTGATAATATTTTGTTTCCTTTACCGTAATTTTTTATTATTTTAATAAAATTAATTAAAATTAATATTGGAGTAGTAGGAAAACAAGTACATGTATGGGTACGAGATTCTATCTGTTACCCGGTAGGGATGTGGATGAGACAAAAGTTTGATACCCGTTGGGTTTGGGGATGGGAATGGGGATGTGGATAGATTTTTTCTACGGGGATGGGTATGGGATAGCGAAACTCGTTCCCGCCCCGCCCCGTTGCCATATCTACTTTGAATAGACATAAAATTGTTTTAGCTTGAAAACAAATTTAGATCCCATTGAGACATAATAACAAATACGTAAACTAAATCAATAATTTTTACATTCAATAATGACATGTGACATTGTCACTGTCACATTATACTGTCTCTGCCATGTGACTAAATCAACTTGATACACGATAATTTTTTGGTTAAATTACTCTTTTGGTCTCTCTATTTGTCATGTGATATCAGTTTTGTTCTCAAGTTTTTCGTTGTCTGAAGTTGGTCTTCATTTTCTTAAAAATGATTCAATTTGGTCATTGCCGTTAATTTTGACCAGACGATGTTAAAGTCAACGCCACGTGTCAATTTATGGTTTTTTAGAAATTTTTTTTTATTTTTAAAATGTTTTTGATTTTTTACACGTGTCCCTTCACATTTGTGTCACATGTCAAAATGAACCCCAAACTATATTTCAAAACTTAACAATTTTGTCATCATATATAAAGGCAACAAGTGTATCATATTATACAAACTTAGTAAAAATTAAAAATTAAATAACTTGTCACACATAAGTTTAGGAATTAAATTTCAAATTCAAAACAAAACCAAAGTCTCACTAGTGCAGTAAGGGCTTTTGGCCCTGGTTTTTTTCGTTATTCTGCCTCGGTTTTAGACCCGAGGCATATTGGGGTGAGGCCAAAAGCAGGTGTCTTTTGGTCTCGGTTGCAAAGAACCAAAGCCATATTAATTTTCTATAATTATTTATAATTAAAATTTTGAACCCTAATCCCTTTTTGTTTTCACGTTTGCTGATAGGTTTGGAACTGAAAATCCCCAAATCTGTTATCCTACTATACTGATTCTCGAGGGTTTAAACCCTAAATCCAAAATGTTTCGAATCTGCTTTTGAACTCATTGCACTGCCTCTATCTGCAACCTCATACTCTACTGCCATGGTGGAGCACATGTCTCGAGAAGGGTTTTTTGCAGTGGCACGCGACACGCAATGGTGATTCTGCATTGGCAGCGGTGGAGGTTTCCGATGGCGGTGTCGATGGTGTAGTCGCATGCGAGTCGTAGGTGATGTTCCTTCAGCGGTGCGACTTGTGGTGGTTGCCGAAGGCGCGAGGCAGATCTGGTTCGAGAGCAACAGTGGTGAGGTTGATGGCGTCGCAATAGAGGCTGTTTGCGTCTTCGGTCCCAGTAGTGTCACACGGTGGTGTGACGTCGCGCTGGCTCTCGGTCTGGTTGCATTTTGGGGGAGTTGTGCAGAGGAGAAAAAACTAGTTCACAATTTGGGTTCGCGCAGAGAAGATGAACAGTGCATGGTTCGTAAATTTGGAACCCTAAATAAGGTTTATGGCCTCGGTTCCATTAATAACTGAGGCACAAAGTGGTATAGGCCTCGGTCTTATTCCACCTGAGGCCAAAGCCTTTGCTGTTAGTGGCAATTTTAAAATTTTGGGGAACACTGACGAGTTATAGGCCTCGGTTGAGTGATAACCGAAGCATATAAACCCTTATAGGCTTCGGTTGGATAGGGACCCGAGGCAAAAAAGTTCGAAAAATTTCAAAAATGTCACCGCGTCCTTATAGGCTTCGGTTCTACAATAACCGAAGCCTATAAGGCGAGTTAAAAATGCGATTCTGTACTAGTGTCTAATGTTTTGTATAGAATTTAAAGTTAATTTAAAATATATATAGAAATATTTAATAAAGACGTTACTTTTAGTAAAAATATCACTATAAAATTTATAAAAATGTAACTTGAGTGTCAATTTAAGGAGGGAAAATATTACTTCATTTTTTATCAAAATCGAGACTAAATTGAAACTAAAAAAAAAATATAGGAACTAAATTTAGTCATTCTGACACATGACACAATTGTGAAGTGCACGTGTAAAAAATTAAAAAAATTCAAAAGAAAATTAAAAAAAATAGAAATTGATACGTGACATTGACTTTAACACCGTCTTGTCAAACTAATAGTAAAGATTAAATTGAATCATTTTTAAGAAAATTATGACCAAATTGAGATGATGAAAAATTTGAGACCCAAACTGCTATTACTTGACAAATAGAGAGATCAAAATAGTAATTTAACTTAATTTTTTTTAATTATAAAAAAATAAAAATAATCCGAATGAAAGATAAGGAAAACAAACAATTTTGTTTATATGTAATCAATTGAGAGAATGATTAGTTAAGAAGGAGAACCATTCTTTTATGTCAAATTTCTGGAACAAATTACGTCATATAATTGGAGTCCCACGTGAATGTGGCAGATTTAAGTTTACGTCAATCTTTTATTCCGTTAACCCAACATCCATTACTCATACTTACCACTAAATGATAACGACCAATTTTTTTATAGCTAAAATTTTTGGTATAAAATAATGATATCTTGATCAATTTTTTTTTTATTTTTAATTTATTATTTTAATCATTCTTTAATTATTTATTTAGATTTTTTTATAATGATATAATATATAAATTTGGAGTGAAGGATTAAAACTAGATAAAAAAAAGTTCAAAATATTATTATCCAAACCCATAAAAGTAATATTCTTTTCTATAGATATTTTACAGCAGAAATGTTTTATTTCACTATATTTTCAAATACAATTACGTTGATGTGGATCACCATTTTTTTAATGCTTTCTACCGCTTTCTCATCTTGCCTATTTTGTGTTGTTTTTCCTAATCTTTTCAATTCTTTGTTCCGAAGTTATAAAGTTAAATACAAAAGTTCGGTTTAAAAGTAGTTTATAAATATTTGCAAGAACTAATTTTAAGAATTTTTTTATTAATGATCAATTTTAATAACAAAAATTAATTAGTCATTATAATAACCAATTTATATATTAATTTATAAATTAAAAATTATTGGTAACTAAAGTTTACAAGTATTTAAATTGTTCACTATAGTAAATTAGTTTTTAAATTGGTCACTAACATAATTACGAACGAAGGTACAAGGGAGATGAATATGAATTATAGAAATGAACATGAAGGAAGGAGATGATGAGAAGAATGTGAATGATGGAGAAGAGGAGAAAAATATGAATGAAGGAGATAAAGGAAAGTATGTAGATGAATGTGTGGAGATGAAAAAGACAAAAGTAGATGAAGGAGATGAAAGTGGGTGAAGGAAATAAGTTTGGATGAAAGATATGTGTGTGAGAAGATTTAAGAATGTGAAAGAAGACGAGTGTAATGATATTATGTAGAAATAGAAAAAAGAAAATTATGATTTGTCATCTTTAAATTTAGGTCACTAGATTAAGAGTAATCTACTATCCATATTCGATATTGATTTGTAATGTATGGTTCTAACATCGAGTTGTTATTTTATTATATTACTTTTTTGGTAACATTTTGTAAAAATATATTTTAATATCTTTATCACTAACACAAATACAAATAAGGTTTTTCACGTATGTTATTTTATGTTTTTTTATGTTTGATAAAGGTTAGATGTAGAAATTAGAGAAGTAAATTTATGTCTTGTTATTTACCCATGTAAATTTACATTGGATTGTGAGCGACCTCGACATAAATTTACATTAGACTAAATTCACTCCAATGTAAATTTGGAACAATTTAATAAAAACATATCAAAATTTACGTTTGTTGGTGTTATGTTAGATGTAAATTTATGTTTGTACTTCTATGTCAGATGTAATTTTACGTCTATTGTAGCTATGTTAGATGTAAATTTACATTCATTAGTGCTTTGTAAGAAATAAATTTACGTTTGTTGGTGTACTAACATATGTAAATTTGTTTGTCATTTTTTTTTAATTTTGTTGGTTTTAGCACAAAACAAAAATCTGTACATTAGAAATTATCCATAACAAAATATACATTTCAAATAGAACATTCCAAGTACATAATAAAAATTTCCAAAGTCAAAATAAATAGAAGCCATTTTATTCAATAAAGTGGGAAATCTAACTTCATACGAAAAGCTAATCAAAAGCTAACATACATGTTGGAGGAGATAGCTTGTTGATTATTGTCTTATTTGGGTCATGTTCTCCTTTGATATAGGTGATGAATTATCGAACACCTAAAACAATGATACAATGTTTTTATGTAGTGGAATTCCTTAAACCATATAACTCATCACTAAACCTAACAAAATGGGTTAAAACCTACAAGACAACCTGTGGTGAGCCAGGTTGGCTTTCCAACCCACCCATAAATTCTAAATATTAAATTATATTAAAAAAACTAATGAGAAGCCTTCTATATATGGTGTTTAATATTTATATGAATGAGATGAGTAAATTTTGGATGCTCAAGATTAAATGCTAATTAATGTATACATTCAAGACTTGTAGAAAAAAGAAATTGTGATTTTTTTTAATTAAGTAAGTGAACTCGTTTAACTCGTCAATCTATGGTAGGTCGGACTGGATTAGAATTTTTTAGGCTCGCTAATAAATGAGCCAAGTTGGGTTGGCTCATTAAGTGACCAACCCATGGTGGATCAGACCAGGTGACTCGTTTTGATAGCTCTACTCATGCACAAATTACAAGTTACTTTTCTTCATTCATGAATTTCTGCCTAAATGATATCTTTTACCCAATATATGATATAGTACCCACATTCGAATAAACTATATGCTTATTAAACTAAAATAAATGAAGTAAAAATTAATATCATACAACACTACAAGAATTTTTCATATTTCATGCAATTTTTCTAGCAAATTTGTTATAATTTTTTGCAAGAAAAACCTTTTTTTGTCATTTTTTTAAGAGTTTTAATTTGTAGGCAATTCCTTCATGGATAATTATTGTAAGACCCGGGAAATTGGAATAAAGAATAATAAATAAATTACAAACAATTATGGGTTGGAAGTACCTAAGAGAATTTATTGACAAGTCTTAGGTAAGGAATAGTGCTAGCTTAAGTTGTTGAGAGGAATTGGGTTTGAGTCTAGTGTGTGCCATTAATGTGATTTTAATTGTGTTTTATTTTACCAAAATATTGTGAATGCGAAAGCATGGTTTAAGTTTGTATGAATGTTTGAATTGAAAGGAATAATGGGATGGTTTGTTAGTGTGCATATGTTTGATGGGTTAGAGGGTTGTGGGTTCAAATCTTGGCTAAAGTAGGCCCTTTATAATTTTATATTTTTGCTAAGTGATGGAAAAATCTAGAAACTATAGAAATCCCTGAGAAACCAGAGAGGTAGGTGCAGTAATCAAAATTAATCTTTGAGAACAAGGAAGAATTCATTGGAAATTGTTTGGAGCTAGGAAACCGGGTAAGGGGAGTTAACTTTTTTTTTATAAATTCTTTCCTGTTTGGAGATATCTTGGGTAAAACTTATCTTTTGATCAATGATGTTTTTATTTTATGTCCGAGTTCAAGTGGGAGAAAATTAAAAATATTCTTACCAAACGTGGGTTGATGTTTCTTTGACTGCATCTCTATTTCCTTGTTACCGATATATATATATATATATATATATATATATATATATATATATATATATATATATATATATATATATTATATACATAGGTATGTTGTGGTGAAATTATTTTGATTGGTTGTCGTGTTTGATGAGTTTAACTAATAATATGGAGCTTTATAATTTTGTGTTATATTTGGTGAAGTAGAAGTTGGTTTTTAAAGTGCTGGAAGGTTTTAAGGGGTTGAAAGATTTTAGCATGATATTTTGTTTTATTAGCACAAGTAGACGACGGTATAAGACTTTCAATCTAATTAATTAGGTAGTTGTGGATGTGTTTTCATAAGCTTGAATTAGAGGTGACATTAAGTTATTTTGGTTTTGCCGTGGTTATATTAAACGGAAGTTCCAGATTTTGTTAGAATATTATATATATTATATATAATGTATGTTATAAAACTTTATAATAGTATTAGAATATTATATAGCTTATAGTTGATAATAATTTATATAATATTTAATTAAAATGTTAGTACGGGTCGATGTACAAAAACAAATAAAATTGAAATAAATAGATTATAACATGTGGGTTACATATTAAATATATGATTAATGATATTTTTACGTGGTATGAAACATTAGAGTTGCGTTGGTGATAGTCTTGTTTTATCTTATAGGTAATACGATGGGAATAATTAACAGTATACGGTGGTCATGGGTTGGACTATTTTATATATGATTATGATTTTTGTCTTATTATGGTGTTAATTTTATGTCTTTGGTTGTTTCTTTTATTTACGTAAATGAATGGTTGCAATTATTAGTTAGGATTCTTTTTTTAACATGGTAGCAACTCTAATTGGTGATGCTAAAATGATATGACGATATGATGCAGTACTAAGGAATGATTTCGTATATATATAAATAGTCAGTTTCTTTTATTACATGAATTAGCATAATTCTTTTGCTATAATAGTGGTAGCATTTTATTATCATAGGTTACAGTACCGGCAAAAAGAAATTGTGAGGAGCTTTGGTAGTATGGTTTTTTTTTTTTGCAACGACGAAATAATTTGAGAGGTTTATTATTTTCAATTGGAGATTCTTTTATTAATTGAGTTGACTTTAAAGTGTTGTTATTCCTCTTGGAGTTAGATTGATGTTGTTGTCTTTTTAGTTCATATATGCAATATGTGTTACTAACCAAACTCAAGTGATGTCATGAGTTTAAATTTGTGAAGGTACGAGTGTTTTTTCATGTTTATGCTTGTGATTTGTAGAGGTGCAATATGATTTTGAACCAGATTGAGTGAATACTCAATTGGGTGTTTTAAGGAGTGCATATGATGATTCGAGAGGGTTAAAACATGTGCAATAATTAAACTAGTAAAATCACGCTACTAGTGTAGTGCCTGGCAGTACAGGATGGACTGCCAAGCGATAGGTGAATCAGGGAAGTTCCTGGAACGAGCGGCGCCCGACGACATGTTAAGACTGCTAGGCGGTTTGGAGTACAATTTCACCTAGCGGCGCTTAGGCAACGCCAGGCGATAGTGCACGAGTAGGGATCCATTGCAGATGGATTTTCATGGATGGGCTTGATGGCTTGGTCAGGGATATGCTGGATTAGTTACCAGCGGGGAGGTTCATAATAAGGATATGAGATGCGTGATTGATGCGGGCAGGGAGGTCCGTATCTTTTGTACTCTTGTGTGGGGATACGAGCGGGGAGGTTCATATGTTCCGTGCTCACACTTGAGGCTGTTATGAGTGGGGAGGATCATAGTAGGTGTTCACGCATGTTGGACTACGAGCGGGTATGTTCGTAGAGTTGGACTACGGACTGGGAGGTCTGTAGAGTTGGACCACAAGCGGGTAGGTTCATGGAAGCATGATAATCCCTAAGGACCAAGGTTGTGAATGGATCTTTTCTCATATAGGTTATGAGATTGGGGTGTAACATTATAAAGAAGTCAATAAACTAAAATTGGCTAAGATAGATTGGGTAAGGGTTAATTGCTATTATTTATTGATTGTGTTATTTTTCTTTCTCAACCCACCATTTATGTTTGTGTTTGGCGATGATCGTGTGACTTGTCATGCGGGAGCAAATGTGGATCCAGGTGAGCACGCTGATGCATAGACACGGAGCGGGGTAGACTATGGAAAATTTTTCTCTATGCTTTATTTTCAATCTTTTTGTAATAAATTTTTATGATGCTTTTCTCTACTATGAACTTGTAATAAAGATGGAGTAGTGTAATTGGACTGCAGTGATATAAGTTTTAAATTTTCCTGCGTTTGAGAACTTTATACATATTATTTTAAATTCCAAAAGAAATTATATGATATATGTTTTTTTTAGTAATATCCACCTAGGGTGTTACAATTATTTCCTTCAAAGTTATAATTGCAAGTATTTTCTACAAATTTTTTTATAAAAGTATTTTTTGCAAAATATTTTGCAAAAAAAAAAATTGATATTATTTTCTTGCAGATTATTTTTCATAATAAAAATGTTTTTTCAATGGTGCAACTTCTACAAAAAAAATTAATTTAAAGATTAAATGATATCTAACTATAGGATATATTATTTGAACTTGCTTTTGTCTGCTCCTTTGACATAAAATGTTTGTGACAACCACAATTCTAGTTAAATTGAAGACACATTAATCATAATTGTTATATACTAATTGGATTGTATGAAAGTTGTAACATTGCCCTCATAGTAAGTTCTTTAGTTTGTTGTTGGGTTTCCTATGAAGAGAACAAAAATAGACAACTAGACAGTCTTAAGAAATGATTACTATTAAATGCCAATGGACCTATGTAAGGAGAAATTGTTAGTTAAATGCCAAACCTTAAATGTTCCTAATCAACAAATTGAACCTCTATAGTTGTAAAGTCAATCGAGTAATAAGATCTTTAACTTCATCAACCACCACATGTGTCTAGTCCAATTGAAGAAGAAAACCATGTATGGTTAATCCTTCTTCCATTTGTTGTCCTTTTGCAACCACATCGAGAGATCTTCATTAACATATCATACTAACATTTTTGTTCAATATGTCTACAATAGAATATGAGCCTTTTGTATTGACTCAAACTTGATCAGGAACTTCATCAACTTCTCCTTCAGTTTATTGTTTAGAGATTCCTTCATTGCATTAAATGTTTGTTCAAAATTTTCTTCAAATTACATCTTAACTTTCGTAAAGTGTAAATTCGGTGATGATGACAGGTTTTGCGTTAGTGTAATTTACTTTTTATGACAACTTTGTAAGGAAGTTTTTAAAAATAACATCTCATCCTCACAAATTTTATTTTATTTTTTTAACAATTTCTCACCATTTATAGCGAATTGTTTATAATTACAAACTACCTTCACAAAATATATTTTATTTATATATTTATATATATATATATATATATATATATATATATATATTATATGCACACACATTTCTATGTTTTACATTATATATCTTCTATTTTTTATTTCTTCTAATTGTTTTGTTTGCTATGAAACTCATCCGTATCTCAAGATATTTTTTCTGTTACCACAACTTTTGTGCAATTATATTCAAAAGATATATGTCAATTAAATATTTTTTATTATGATATTTTGAATTTTTCTACCTTTTTAAATATTTTTATTTATTATATATTTTCTTTTAACAATGTCAATTTAAGCATATAATAACATAAATATTTATTTACTAGGTAATATAAAAATAACTTATTTTTTAATTTTATTATTATTAGTTTTTATTTCATTTGAAGAATTCTTCTATTCAGTCAAAATAATCTTTATTATATCTCAATCATTCAACGAGATAAATATTTGAAATTTTTTCTTAGATCTCTAAGGTTTTTTCATATTATCTATATATTTTTTTTCTTATTGCGATTTCATTCAACTATCTCTTAAATTGTTTCCATATGATTATTTTTTTAATTTTTATTTGTGGTTTATTTTTATCATGCAGAATATTGTTTTTATATATTTTATATAATTATTTTTATTTTCTATTATTATACGTGTCATTTTATAACTATAATTGTGTAAATAACTTTTATTTACTATAATATAATTATTCATGAATCGTTATCTATCCGTTGAGGATGAAGATAAAACAAAATTTTGATATCCGTTAAATTTAAATATGAAACAAAACTCATTTCCACTCATGTTGTCATCATATTGTATTTTACAACCTCTAACTTAGTTAATTACTGTTAAAACCAAGAGTGGTCGTGAAAATATAATTTTCTAAGCTACTATTATTACCAAGAAAGCATCGAAATATTTATGCAGCGGTCATTATATAAATACACATAGCTATATCAGATTTTATAGCACACAAACTACCAAATTATTCATGGAAACCCAGGGTGGAGATAATGCTTCACAATTGCTTCGAGCTCAAATCCATGTCTGGAACCATATTTTCAAATTCATAAACTCTTTGTCTCTGAAGTGTGGTATTGAGTTGGGGATAGCAGATATCATACACAACTATGGCCAACCTATGCCACTCTCACAACTCATTGCTTCATTACCAATCCACCCTTCCAAGACTTCCTTTATCAGCCGCTTGATGAGAATTCTGAGTCATTCTGGTTTTTTCTCTGAACACCATGGCACCCCAAATGAGCCTGAACTCATGTATATGCTAACTGATGCATCTAAATTACTCTTAAAGGACCACCACTCCAGCATGACATCGTTGCTACAACTCCTAGTTGATCCAGTTTACATTAATCCATGGTACCAACTCTCTACCTGGTTCACAAATGAAGACCCTACACCATTTCATACTGAATATGGGATGACAGTTTGGGATTTTGCTAGGTGTAATCCTAAATTCAACCACGTTTTCAACGATGCCATGGCTAGTGACAGTAAATGGGTTTCTAGCATAGTGATTGAGAAGTGCGAGGGAGTGTTTAATGCATCACAGTCATTGGTTGATGTTGGAGGGGGAGCAGGGACAATGGCTAAGGTTATTGCTAAGTCATTCCCACAACTAAAATGCACTGTATTGGATCTGCCACATGTTGTTGCTGACTTGGAAGGAACTGAGAACATAAAATATGTTGGAGGAGATATGTTTAAAGCAATTCCTCATGCTGATTCCATTATATTGAAGGTAAATATATTTGGTATCTGAGTATTCATTACACTTTACAAAATTTACTTAATGGTTTTTGTCTTGCATCGAATTGGTGGATCATATGATGTGGTTATTTTTGGTTTCCCCTTTTTGATTTTGTCATTGTCATCATTTTTTCTTTGAAAGCAGTGGATAATGCATCTCTGGAAGGACGAGGAATGTGTGAAAATACTGAAAAATTGCAAGGAGGCAATAGCTAGCGAAGGAAGGGTTCTTATCATAGACATGGTAATAGAGAATAAGAAGGAAGACGCTGAATTAACTGAGATGCAGTTTTTCTTTGATATGCAGATGATGATGATGTTCAATGGAAAAGAAAGAAATGAGAAAGAGTGGGCCAAACTCATTTTCTCTGCTGGCTTCAGTAACTACAAGATTACCCCCATTGGTTCAAATTCTATCATTGAGGTTTATCCATAGGGTGTTGTATACGAGTGTTTGACAAGAACTAAACTATCTATGTCTATCATAAATTTCTGTATTTACCTCTTCTCTGTTTAATTTTAGCTTTCTGTTCTTGTTTATCTTGTATTACAATCAAATATGAGTGCGCATCGTTGTGAAATAAGTTAAAGTCAATAAATGGTAATGAATGTTGTGATAACCTTCACGGTACTTCTTTCTTCTCAAAATATTTAGGAGAGTTTGACTTCATACATAAGATTAACCAAATTACTTTAATTATATTGTTAATCATAGCACTAAAAGAAGTAGTACATTACAATTATGGAATGTTACATTATATTCGACACTTTTAAGATTTAACTTCGTCTAATAGGTTTCAATTTCAAGAAAAACGAAGTGTTTCGAAACGTGATCATAATTTTTTTTTTTGCAATTGTAATGACATAGTGAATTTTTTAAAATATTTGTACAACTATAGGCTTCGAGTCTTTAAAAAAACTTAAACCTATAATGATAGAATCCAAATTATTCTTCTCAAATTAATTCAATTAGCAATTAATCTCCAGTGTTTAAGCTACTTAAATTCATGTAATTAGGTTATTAAATCTTTTGTAATTATGTTGTGCATAATTACATACTTGATTTATGGACATTTTGTTATGTATATATACAAATCTCTAATGCATAATAAGACAAACATTCAAATCATCTTTCTCTCATACATGGTATCATGAGTCTCTCTTTGATCCATACCCCGCTTCTTTGTGTTTCACGTTGTTTGCTTCTTTCCTTTTCCATTCTGCGTTACACTCCAAGGCTTTCTCTTGCACCGCTGCCGCCCTTAACTATTGTCGCACCTTCCCTCTGCCAATAACTTGCTTTTGTAGCCTCCTTCCCATCCTTCTCCAATTCGCATAATGCCCGTCCTCTTTCAGCCCCACAGGACACCAATCACTCTTATCCTCAATGTTCAAATTCATCATTCAAACAATTGTTCTGGCACCAACCGTAACCGCAACAATCATGGTCACTTTAGCGGACGTAATCAGTGTAGAGGATCCCACTTAAATCGTTCATTTAGTTCGAAGGAAGTCGGCATTCTGGGTCAGCATCCTTAGGCCCACACTGCCACAACTTCCCCAATGCCCATCGACATTGCACTGTGATGCACACCATGTCCATGACAACACATGGTACATGGACACTAGAGATTCATCTCACTCAACGACATCACAAGGTAATCTCATGTCTTATTCTAATTTGCGCCATTTAAATCAAAGACTAATTATTGGTAGTGGTCAAGGTATTCCAATTCATGGTTTGGATCACATAATCCTTCCTACATCAAATCACCATAAACCTCTCATGAGATGTGATAGTGTTGGCGACCTCTATCCAGTCACAAGTCTCACTCCTTTTGTTGGTCTAGCTAATAGTGTTTGGCATAATCATCTTGGTCATCCAAATTCTTGTATTTTGCAATATCTTCGTATGAATAAGTTCATCACCTCTAAACCTTTTGAATTAAAAAACTACTTGAGATTCGTGTCTATTTGGCAAACATATTAAGTTGCCTTTTGTGTCATCGAATAATGCTACTTTGATGCCTTTTGATATTTTACACAATAAGCTTTAGACATCACTTGTTTTCAGTTTCTCTAGTCCTCACTATTATGTTTTGTTTCTGGATGATTACTCTGATTTCCTATGGACAATTCCTTCAGGTACTAAATCACAAGTTTTTGAAAAGTTCACATCTCTCACTAATCAAATTCAAACATAATTTTTGCAAAAAGTTAAATGTTTTCAATGTGATAACGAGCGTGAGTAAGACATTGCATTGTTTAATCGATTTTATGATGACAATGGTCTTCTTTTCCGGTTCTCTTATCCTCATACTTCTTCTCAAAAATGCTAAAGCAGAACGTAAAATTTGAACCATTAACAACATGATTTGTATTCTCCTCTCTCATTCATTCATTCATTCCTCCATCGTTTTTGCATCATGCCCTTCAAATGGCCACTTATCTCCTTATATACATCCTCAGAAGGCCTTGTCTAATCGGTCTCCCACTCAATTTTTGTATCATCGTAATCCCGTATATATGCATTAACAAGTTATCTTTGTTATGCTTTGTTCCTTTTTCCTACCATTAACAAATTACAACCACGATGGACTCCGTGTGTTTACTTGGGCTATCCCTTTAATCACAAAGATATAAATTGTTTGATTTGTCCCAATGAAATGTAATAATACCGCGTAATTTCCTTTTGCCCATATGTCTTCCTCCCCTATCTATACTAATGATAGTTTCATTCATGACATACATCCCTAGCCTAACCATAACCCGAAGCCTTTGCCTAATCCACATCCTGCAAGATTACCCTCCTTTTCACTCAACACATCAACCTCCACAACTAGTTTATCTACCTCTCTTACTTCATACTAGCCTTCCTTGCCTCTGAACCTGATAAGTTCTCATTTTACGTATAATTGACATGCACTTTAGCACTTATCTTAATTAATTCAATTGCATATTTTATGGATTATACTCCCTTTTTATTAGAATTTATTAAAAGCATTTGAATATGAAATTTTGTCTCCACATCTCAAGTAGAGAAGATGGTGCCTAAGCCATACGAGGAAGACTTCACCATGCATGACGCAGCCTAAAGCACCATGGTTGGAGCCGAACCATGGAGGAAACCCACAATTGAAGAAAGCTTCATGATCAAATAGTATAATAAGCATACAAGTTACAAGGAAACTCTCCATGGAAGGAAAACTCACAAGATTAGCCACCATGTTAGGAGCTGCAACCAACTCATATTTTTTATAAATTAAAGGTAGACCCTTTGTTTAGTATACATAATTCCATCTAGGAACTTAGACTCTCTCTATATTCTCTCTTCACTTGTGAAACTCTCTTAGAATTTAGAGAAGACATGAGGAAGGTGCAGTTTCTCCTAGGATAAATTGTTAGAATCATAATGAGTTGCTGAACTTTCAAGTGTTGGAATTGGATTTAACTATTATCAACTTATGTACAGGTACTATTTTACAGTTTTATTCAATTTTTCTTTCATGTGTTAGGGATTTAATTCACGTTTCATGTCTGATGGACTTTCTAATTGTCTGTTGCATATATAACTTGAGTTAGGCGGAAGTTAATTCATCTTATAGATCCAATTGAGTCATTTAGGGTTGTTAGGAGGCAGACATGTCCTTATATGACTTAAATGGTGTAAAGAGTCTCAATCATTAATGCAAAGAGTTCATTCATCAAGGGTGAGACATCACACTGAGTTTGAATGTCTTTAGGTGTTAGTGACCTAGACATGGGCCTAGGATTACATTAGTGTACTTCTAGAAACAATGAATGAACGCTGGTAATCCCAACACACCTCATCATATTTGAGTAATGTATTTATTTCTATTTTGAATTCTTGATCACCATCATTTTACAAACACACATATATTTTCACAAATCCTAATTGTCTGATGAGTTTTTGATAATAAGTTCACTAGTGCATGAAGGGATTTTGGCAGCGTTTATTTTTGTCATTTTGCCCCAGTTCTGGAACCGAGGCATATTAGGACGAGGCAAAAAAGGTTAGCTTTTTGCCTCGAGTCTCAACCGAAGCAGAAGCTCCATATTCTGTCTCGGTTCTGCTGAGAACTAAGGCCATATGTGCCTCTCTGCATTTTCAACATCCCATCTTCTCCACCAGAAATCCTAGGCAGCCACCATGGTTCCACCATAGCTCCGTTAGCCACCGCCATGTCCGAAACTCACAACCAAAGATCTATAGCCATCGCAATCTTCTCCTTCATTGTAAGAGCCATTTGTGGATCGTGCCACCACCATGGAACCTCCATGTTCTTCATACACTAAAATGTGAGCACCACACTTGCATAAATGCAAACAAAAATCAACTATCTGCAGCAAATCACAAACCCTGAATCACAAAACTCTTAACGCTATCGCACAACACTAGTCTGCCACACACCTGCAACACAACGAACTAATGCCCACTTCACAAGCCCGAAATCGCACTCCGCCAAGCTAGAACACGAATGAGCCAAACGTCAAGTAGTTGCGAGTGGTCGGAATGCAATAGCAGCAATGGAGATGGGTGGCTGAAAGAGAATGCGCACGCGAGGAAGAAGAAGAAAAAAATGATTCACAATTTTTGAACCGTAATAAACCTTTTTGCCTCGGTTCAATTTTTAATTGAGGCATAAAATAGTTTTTGGCACCGGTTCAATTCCACCTGAGGCAAAAAAAAAATTTTGGCCTCGGTTCAATTTTTAACCAAGGTAGAAAATAGTTTTTGGCACTAGTTCAATTCCACCCGAGGCTAAATATCACTACCGTAGTGGCATTTTTGAAATATTAGCTAACTTTTAGGCTTCGAGTCTTCAAAATCGAGGCATATTAGACTTTTTGGCATCATTTTTTTTAGAACCGAAGTAGAAAGACGTTTTCTGCCTCGGGTATATACTGAACCAAGGCATAAAAGTTGGAAAAAATTGCAAAAGTGTCATCGCGCCATTTTATGCTTCGGTTAAGTGATAACCGAGGCCTATAACACGAGTTAAAGTAGAAAAACTGCACTAGTGGTTTATCAAATCCTTGTGAATAGGATACTTGGAACTATAGTCGAATCAATACACTTTATGTGTGATTGATCTCGAACCGAGATGCCATCAAGTTTTTGGAGTTAAGAAAGGGTGAAGGACACAATCTGGTGTCAAATCAATACATTTTATGTGTGATTGATCTCGAACTGAGATGCGATCAAGTTTTTGGAGTTAAGAAAGGGTGAAGAACACAATCTAGTGGAATTCACAAAGGGTGAAGAATAGAAACTAATGGAAATTCTAGAGGCCAATCAAAAAGCTATGGGCTAGACCTTGGCTGACCTGAAAGGAATAAACCCTTCCTATTGTATGCACAAAATTTTGATGGAGGAAATTACCAACCAATAGCTTAGCCTCAAAGAGGCCTTAATCCAAATATGAAGGAAGTAGTAAGAAAGTTGGGATGAAAGTGGTTCACAATGAACATAATGAATTGATCTATACAAGAATTGTCACAAGGTGGAGGATGTGCATTGGCTAGGAACGTTAATCAATCAACTAAAAAATACCATTTTCCATTACCTTTCATGGATCAAATGCTAGAGAGATTGGTCGGACATGCCAAGTTTGGCTACGATGAGGACTTAAAATAATGATGACCTTGGTTAGGTGGTAGTGCTTTTTGATAGATCTGTGAAGGCTTCCAAACTAAGGAAGGATGGAGAAATTACGTGGGCAATGGCTTTGGTTGGTGGCGAGGAGGAATGATGCTTTAATTTCAGATCATGTGTGGGAATACAATGTCGTGGTAACAACAACACCTGATCAAGGATGTGGAGACCTTGATCTAGGCTTAAGAGATACCGGTGATGAGATAGTGGCGATCTGATGATGAGCAAAGGAGGTGACATGGTTCCATTGAGAGAGTGGGATCTGCAAGAGAAGAGAAAGAAAGAAGTGAGATAAGAGAGAAGAGAAAGGAAGGTTCCATGGGGCGGTAGTTGATGGAATCGATGGAGATGAAGGTGGAGGTTCTGGAAATAGGTTTGTAGTCATGGAAGGTCACAAAATGGATGACACCGACAACCATAATGTTCCATATGTTATCTTTGTGCTTAAGGTAGACTAGGGTTTCATCTAATTGATGTGGATTATGATTTCATCTTTGTGGATCAGGCTTCGTAATATAATTAAAAACAAATGTGAGAGGCAAGGCAGAAGTATGAAAGGGAAACTAAAAATTAAAAAAGAATTCGACAGTTAAAAACGTGACATTTTAAAGGTGAAATACAAAAATTTTAAAAAAGTACATTTAAAAACCTCATATTTTACGTGTAAAATGTAGTAGTTATTCAATTGTCGTATTATACTAAAAAAATGGCTCTTTTAAACAAACAACTTATTAAAACCACCAGAATATACATGATCTTTTGTAATGGTGGCTAAGCATAATTATTTTGTTATCAAAAATTTCATGAATTAAAACCCTAATATAAAGCAAAAATATTTAGAAAAGGATGATATAGTAATCAAACAATTTGCACCAGAAAAATACTAACATATATGTTGAGGTTTTGGGTTTGGCCATTAGGTGTTTGAGATTGAGAAAAATTGAGAGAAGAGAAAGTTATGTTCGGGAGAGGTGAAAACCTATACCTAAAATCTTTTTGCATACGAGTATATTATTTTTACATACGAATGTTTCTTTCGTAGGTAATTTCTTTTTAAAAAAAATTATATAATTTTTTATTGTATTTATTTTCTACGGCCACTTTCGTAGAAAATTATTTGTATAAAATAATTTTGTCAAAGTTTGTTGTAAGACTCGTAGAATTTAATTAATTAAATAAATAAATAATTAATAAATGCGAGTAGAGAGAGTATTTATGACATTAAATTCTGATTGGTATGATGTGGATTAGTACTAATTCAAGTGGTTGAGAGTACTTTATTGTGTGATAGGACTTCAAGTCCTATGTATGCCATTTATGTGTTATTTAATTATTATTATTTTAATAATATGTTTGAGAATGTTGAAATGATATAATACGTGAATTATATTAGTTGGCAAGAAACATGAATTGACATGATGGTTTTGTATTGATGTGGCATGGGTGTGGTTGTGGGTTCAAGCCTTGGAGAACCTAAATTAAACTTTATTTTTGGCTATTTTAGATTTGGCTTGAATATGAAAGGGTAGAGGAAAACCCTAGCAGCCAAGGAGAGCTCGAAAACCATCATAAGATAACCAATTAAATGACATTAACCATGGTCTAATTGCATTTTCGTTTTAGACCATTAAACCACATTAAGCCCACTTTTAAAAGGCTAATTAGAGGTAAGAAAAAGGGTTTTAGTGGGCAGTTATTGTGGTTGCAGAAGGGAGAATGAAAACTTGAGTGTTTGTGAGGATTGAGAGTGTTGAGGGGAGCTTTGGGGCTGAATTGAGAAGAACCAAGGAGGGTCATTGGTGATCAAAGGATAATTTTCAAAGTTCTAAGCAAAGGAGACCAGGTTAGGGAAGCTTTACGCGTTAAGTTTATGATTAATTTTGATTGGTATGATAATAAAATACCTTACATGTTAACCTTATTTTAAATGTGATTGGCATGCTGAATTTGGTAAGATTTTGTATGAATTGTTGTATTCCAATTAAAGTGGTGATTCTGGAAAATTTCCAAAACCTGTCTGGTCAGCGATGAACTGCCGCCAGACAATTCTTTCTTCTTTTAGGCAATTTAGGGTTCCTTTAGAGGAACCACATGCTAGAAATAGTGTAAAATATCCTGTTGGACCATTGTTGACCAAATCTTTGCCCAGAGTTGATTGGTTGACCAGTGCTAACTCGTCGAATGTCCAACGAGAGGCTGCCACGTGTCAGAGCAGTCTCTCTCCCAAATTAGATTTCCTTTCCGCAATTAGGGTTTGGTGGTGGTTCTGTGAGTGGTCGTGGCTGTTGCAGATTCCGCGAGTGTCGCTGCAATGGTGGTTCCCAGAGCAGACCCGGTGTAGCAGTGGTGGGTCTGGACGTGTGTGAGAATGGTGCAGGCATGGTGATGCCAGCGTGATGTGAAGATGGAGGGGCTACGATTCTGGTGTGCACGCGCTGGTGGTGACTTCATGATGAAGAAGACGCAGCGGTGGTTCATGGTAGCGCGAGAGTTACATGTTCGAGCTGCTGGCAGCGCGACTGCGGAGATGGGGTTGCATCTTTCCATGTGGTCGCGACAAGAGTTACTAAAATGGCAGATTATTAGCATCGGAAACGACGCATGGGGGGAGTCGAGACACAACAGAGATAGTGGTTCGAGGCTGAAGTCGCGGTGGTTCTATGAGTCATGAAGGCTGGTTCGCGCATGGGGAAGCGATGGAGGCGCGAGAGAGGCACGACGGAGGACAGTGGAGGTGCGAGAGTTGTAGAAGGTGTAAGACTCGTGAAATTTAATTAATTTAATAAATAATTAATTAATAAATGTGGGTCGTGGAAGCCTTTATGGCATTTAATGGTGGAAAGTACTTAATTGTGTGAGAGAATTTGGGTTCAAGTCCTAGGTATGCTAATGTGGTGTTATTTAATTTTAGTATTTTTGTAGACATGCTTGGGCGTGATAAGTAAAGAGATCATCTTTGACGTATTAATGTTATCACGAAATATGACATAAGTTGACATGAACATGAAGAGTCACACAAACCCTAGCCGTGAGAGGGCAACTAGGATGGCTGGAAAAGTATCTCTAAACACCATTGAATGATCATTAAGCTCATTAAATACTTAGTTCTTCATTTTATGGTCATTAACCCTAATTAAGGTGTGATTAAAGAGACAAAATAAGGTAAGAGAGAGGGGTTTTGTGAAGCTGTTATTGTGGCTGCAGAAGAGAACACGAATTTGAGAGTTTTGGTGAGTTTTTGAGTGAGGTTTTGGGGGGCTGAGTTGAGGGAAAGGCAAAGGAGGATATTGGTGTTCAAGGGAGAGCTTACAAGAGTCAAAGCTAAGCTAAGGAGATCCAGGTTAGGGGAGTTCCTTTGTTGATTAAATTGTGCTTCTTGCGTAACCATGTAATGTTTGGAATTAATAAAGCTTGCATATCTGTTAATGTCAAGTTTTGTACGCGTTTCTGGATTTTTCCAAAAACTGCCTGGCGATCGTCCATGAGCCGCCAGGCGACTCAATGTGTCTGAGCCAGTTTTTCTAGTTTTTCTTATGAATCGCCTGGCGGCTGAGGGTGGCCCACTAGGCGACGCAACGTGCGTCTTCCCATTTTCTCATTTTGGTTGGTTTGTCAGCGATGCCGTGGTGTTTGGGTTGTATTTCTATTGTACATATTTAATTGGCATGATGAATTATGGGATTGTAGTTACTAAATTGATTGGAATTGCATGAACTTGAGAATGGAATTGGGGGTTAGGGTTTATGCGGGAATTGGGGATAATAAGCATGAAATATTTCAATGATTGGTGCGTTGATTATCCAGAATTGACTATAATATAAATGTTGTACCAACCCTGTATGGTGTGTGCATATAGAAACACGTTGGGATGAAGGTGGGTACTGTAATTGGAAAATTGGGGTGCAGTTCAGTGCTGGAAAATCTGGGCAGAACCCAGATGTGTATGCACCGCCTGGCGGCACATGAACTGCCGCCAAGCGGCCTGTCAGTGTAGTGAATTTTTGGGCAGTCTTGCGTGGGTTTCGTGTCTTTGGGTATTTAATTAGCAAACTATACTTGTATGATTTAGAAATTTAACAGGTAGGAAGAATTTGACTTAAACGAGACTAGGGGAGATTAAAATAAGTGAAGGTGTGAAGTGTGACATAGATAGTGGTGATCTTTGAACATTTGGGTGCATGTGGTAAATTAAATTCAGAATGTATGTTAATTGGGTACGAGTGAGATAATTATGTGAGATATGGTATGGATGGTGCAACTTTACCCTAGTAATGGTTTTATGCTTGTGAATTTTTATTGAGGTACATATGCAATATTGACCAAAGTGTGGTGTTATGAGTTTATAAAAATATCAGACTGTGTGATCCTAAGACTGGGTGTATGTGGAATGTATGTGGCATGTTTAAAGGGGTAAGTGAAGGAGAGTATGGGTGCATGACAATACTTGATTTGATGGCATGTTTGAATGGGTGTGATGCAATCTTATTATAGTTGTATGACTGGAAAACCAGGCTGTGTTATAAATTGTTGTGTTGTATGATTGAGATCCCTTGGGGATTTGTTTATGTGCCAAGAAACCAGTACCAGTGCGCTACTGGTATGGCGCCTGGCGACACGAGCGAGCCGCCAGGCGGACGAAACGAAAATCAGTGACAGTGGTCACAATGCGAGCAGGGCGGCTGGTGGTAGGGAGGGTTCCACAAGGTGGAATGGTGTAGTAAAGACCCTGACGATGCGGTGGCGCCTGGCGACGCGGGAAGGGTGTGCCAGGCGGTGGCGCCGAGTGGCGCCTAGTGGCATGGTGAAGTCCGCCCGGTGGTGACGGTGCAATGATGATGCTACAGGTGTGTGGCGTCTGGCGGTGTGTGATACCCGCCAGGCGATTTGGACCCAGTGTCCGCCTAGCGACGTGGTGATGGTGCGCAAGGAAAGGTTTCTAGACAGCTTTAGGTGATGTTCATGATGTGAGGCTTTGGCTAGGGGTCCAGTTACGAGTGTAACCTGTATTGGAGTAACACATGACCACTCTAGGTTGTAGCCTGGTGGTTTAGGAAGTCCAGTGGAGTGTGCGAGTTGTGGTTCGTACGGCGAGGTTCGGGTGATTGCCCTCTTCAGAGCATTCTGATAGAGTTTTGGTAGTCTGGAACAGCTACAAACTTTGTGTTTGTTTCGGGGAGCTCCACTTGGTGTCACGGTGAGATGCTGTGGCAAGGTTATTCCCACGTGTGAACTATCAAGTGGTGGCCTGTAGTTGGAGGGGCGAGTAGACACTCGTGCAGCGAAGATCGATCATTGTTCTCACCTAAAGGGTATAGAAATGTTAGACGTCTAATGAAAGTATTAGAAGTGGAGAAGTAAGGAAAAAAGGAGAAGAATACTAACCTGGGTTTAAATGTTTTGATGTTGTATTTAATATTTTATTGGTTGGTTTTATTTAAATGAGCTCACCCTATCTGTGTGTGTGTGGCGATGATCATGTAACTTGTTATATGGGAGCAGATGTTGATGCAGGTGAGCGGACAAATGCATAGAGACGGAGTGGGGAACTCTTGGGGATTTTCTCACTAGTTTATTTTATTGGACTATAGTGTTATTGTAATAATTTTATAGACCATTTTAATTGTATTATAGTATTAATGCGAATTATTTTATCTGTTTTGGTGCGTTGAACTTAAGGTTTTAAATATTTCCCGTGTTTTGGGAAATTGTTGAATGATAAATGAGGTCGTTTTATTAAATTTTATTTTTGTTTTATTTTAATAAGTAATTTCCGGCTAGGACGTTACAGAAGGTGGTGGCAGTTGTCCCTACAAGAGCTGTCACGATGTGGTGGTGGTTGCAGGACGTGCGGAGATGACGCAGATGTCGCGAACCACTAGTGCAGCAACGATGACGAGGTTTCTGATGAGGGCGCGACGGGCGGTGGTTTTCCGGCGTGTGCAGTGGTGGCCGGACGTGGTCGTGGCGGCTGCGGAGTGGGTTGGTGAGGAAGAGAGAGAAGAAAGAAATTAGGGTTAGGGTTTTGGTTGTGTGAAGGAGAGAGAGTGATGAGGTGGCATGTTTTGATTGGTGATTTGAGTTAGTGGAGTATTGATGATGTGGCAAACTGTGAGTGGTTATTTTAGTGAGTGGGGGATTGAGGACGTGGCAAGTTTTAATTGGTTAACTTAATAAGTGGGGGATTGCCACATGGCGCAATCTGGTGGACGAGAGTTTAAGTGACATTAGGGGTGCAACTTCGTAAAAAGGAGGTGTGCAAAGCAGAAATTGAAAGTTAAATTACAGAAGGGGGTGTAAACCTGAAAACATGGGGTGCAGTTAGCTCCATAAATGTCTTTTTTAAGAAATAGATATTCCAATTGGAAAAAGTGGGTGTAAACATGAGAATTGGAGGTGCAATTAGTACCTGAACTATTTCTCTCCAAAATTCCTATTTTGGGACTTAATTAATGAATTAAAATATTCATTATTTACACTCTTAAGGACCTAAATTAAATTATTGTTGCATTATTAAACTCAAGAATATCCAATAATGTAATATACAACTAAATACAATTTTTAAGTGCAAAAATAATATTAAATTCCCAAAATTTAATTATTGAATGTGAGCCAAGGTTCGACTCATCATACCTTCCAAGCGGTTTGGAAGCGGGCAGCGTCTGACGGTACGTGTCCCCCGCCAGACGATTTTACTACAGCAGTGTTGGTGTTCTTGATTCTGTGGGCGTGAGCTACAAGGCTAATGGTGAGGCTTCAAAGGTGGGATTGCTGGTGTTCCTTGAGTTGTGGCTCAGAACGTATCCCTTGAGTTGTGGCTCGGGATAGGGGTTAAAGCACGTGGTATTCCTTGAGTTGTGGCTCGAAATAACATCTCTTGAGTTGTGACTTGGGTTGGCGGATGAACGCGAGGAACTCTTGAGTTGTGGCTCGATTTGGCGAGTGTTGCTGGTGTGAGTGTGCTGGTTGTGGCCAGTACGGATGGGTCCAGATAGATTGCCCTCCTCAATAGTTGACTGACGAGTTTGGTAGTCTTAGGACGTTGCGAACTATGTTCGTATTTGGGAACTCCACCTGGCGTTACGGTGTATGATCCGTAACATGGTTTCCTGCACGTGCTATATCGGTTGTGGCCGATAGGTATGGCAGCAAGCCACCTAGAAGTAATCACTAGAAGATGTAGAACATGAATAACCTGGTTGTGGCCAGGTGGTATGAATCAAAGGAAGGGAAATCCTTTGGAATGATTGTGTTTTATATTGATATGTTGTATATGGGTATATATTTGTATATGTTTTATCTGTTAAGCTCACCCTATCTGCTTGTGTTTGGCGATGATCGTATACGCGATATACGTGAGCAGATGGTGTTACAAGTAGATCTGGTGAGGTATAGAGTCGGAGCGGGGCTAGTCTTGGGGAAATTTTCTCAGAGTTTTTACATTGTCTTTATGATTTCAAATCAGTTGTAATTATTAATATTACTGGACTATTTTTTTATGGTAATAGTAATTATATTCGTAGATAATTTATCATAGATAATAGACAATTTTTTTGTAGTGGCAACACAGTCTCTTGTAGATAATCAGGATGGAATTGGAATAACAAATAATATTGTTTTAAATTAAACTCATTTATTGCCAGAGCAAGGATCAAACAATTTTTTTTTTTACTTTGAGAAAGAGTATAATAATAACTTAAATTGATAATATAATATTTAATATGAGGTGTGCGTGCATGTAAAAGAATAAGTACAATATCCCATTCAAGTTTGGGAGAAAAAGTACTAAGTAAATTAAGTAAAATGTTATGACAATCCATTCCTTATTTTATATTTTGACTAATTTTGGATAAACTAATTCTATAAATGTTTTAGACCTTTTTATAAACAAGGATATGTTGTTTAATTAGGTGCATTACACATATTGATTGATCTAACATGGTTTTTTTTTTTTTTTCCAACCATATCCTATGCTGACAGTAGTCTTATTGAAGGTTGTTTCTTCTTGCACCGTCATCAAATTAATTTCTTCGTGCACTCCATTAATTCTCTTCGTGCACACTATCAAATATATGAATTTCTAGACTTTGCTTTTCGTGCACTCCATGTGGATCAAAATTTCTAGAAGCCTATATTTCCGTGATAAGGTGCATATAAAGAAATTTTGATGGGAGCATTAAAAACAGCCTTTATTGAATGGATTTCACCTTTCACCTTAATTTACCAACAGAAAACTTTTTCTTTAGGACTTCATTTACGGACTAATCCACCGTAACGAATTGCTTCATAACTCGTGACACATTAATTGTTTCACAAAACATGTTACACCGAAGGAAAAGGTTCGGTTAGTTTACAAAAATGGTATAATTTTTTTTATCAAATTTACTGAAATTACAAAATTTTAAAATTTGTATGAAAATGAGTATATCATAGTTGAAAACACTATTTAAATTGAAGAAATTGTATTAAAGTCATGCTCTCAATACTTCAATTAACTTGTAATACTTCAATTAACTTCAATCACCCTTAAAGTATTATGCATCAAGTGAAGTGGTCACTAAAAAGAAATAAATTTTAGGAGGGGTTATCTTTTGTATTTCCAACGATTTTAACTCCCGTTAAAGGCATTACTTGTAGTTTGTTTGTTTTTTCTGGAAATACCAGTGTCACTAATGGATTAAAGACTGTATCTGAAACCTCTATTACTTATCGACAGACAGTTCTGGAACCTCAGTTACTTTCCGACTATTTTGGAAATCCCGTCACTTACCAACGGTTCTGGAACCCTTGGTACTTTTCAGGGATGTTCCAAACTTTTGCTAGATTTTAGCGGTTTTAAATCCCTGGTGGGGGTTCTTACCCCTGCAATGCAATTCATTATTTGTTGATGTTTTGGCTTGAAGTTTCAAATCGCCTTAATTTTATTTGTTGCACTTTTTAATGCACATAATTCCTAAAACATATCAAATAAAAGAAAAAAATTCTAAAATTTTGATATTTGTTTTTAATTAGATATAAAATTCATAAAAACAAGTAACATCATCTATAAGTTTAAGGTAAATAATAAAGTTTAAACATTCAAACTAGTGAAATATTACAATATCTGTATTCCTTCATAAATATATTGATTTGAATCATAACATTCTCCAATTATCAATATTGATTTGAATCATTTGTTTCTTCATTAGGAACATTCCCTTATCACATACCTAAAATAAAAAATAACCATAATTAGTAACATTATTTACATTATAAAAAAATATTAAGATACTAAAGATTTGAATATTACCAATAATGGATGAATCATAGGAAAGTTGTTGAGGTAATTCTCCTTGATAGTTTTGTACAAAGAAAAGTCATTATTGCCTTCATTTCATTAACTTGTGATGTTTATGAACAAACCTATTACAAAATACAATAAATCAAATTAATCAAGTAACATAACCTAAATGACTAAAACTTGAGAGGTACTAACATCACATGCAATGATGGGCAATCTCACTTTTACTTTAGAGAAACACATAATGAACTACATGCATTTGCAAGGGTAGGACCATATATCATATCTATTTGTTTATCTAAGAGATCAAATCATATAGTTTTTGTTCATATCATTCATATTCATACATTATGCTATCTATCTATTTAGCTATCTATCATAGTGTAGTGGCAATTGAAATTATGAAATGGAGACTCTTTATTGTGTTGTTCCCATCTTTCAAAATTAAAGCTTCACCAAGGTTATCAAACTCAAGAGTTTACGTAAACTCATGAGAGTCCAGTAAACTTGGATTGTAAATTTGAATCGTAAACTCGTAAGAGTTTACTTTGATACAAAAAAAAAATAATTTATATAAATAACATCCTAATGCAAATAAATTCACAAAATAATACAACACAAAAGTACTTTAAATAAATAAATTCATATAAATATTGTAAAATATAAATTCAAATGTCATGTGTCAATGTCTAATCCTCTAATTAATTCTCTAATGACATTATTTTATTCTAATTAATCAGTTCTTCAGTATAAAATTAAAAATATTTTATAATTTATAATAAACAAACACTATTTTTAAAAGTTAAAAGCTAACTAATAATATTTAATATTGTTGCTTTCCACAAGAAACTTGCGTGCAAATGGCTAAAAAGGTTATAACTTCAAGTTAAAAGATTGTTTTTAAAAATGTTATAAAATCAAACATTCAAAATGCAAGAGGGGGAACGTGTGCAGAGGCGAGTGTGAACAACATTCGAGGAGAGGATGACCCAGGCGATGGACATTGACGGTGAGCGTGAGAGACTACATGAGAGAGGGTGAACTACGAACAAAAACCCTAATCTGGTGTGAGAGAGAAATATAGGAGAGGGGTGATGCGCGAGAAGAAGAAAGGACTTGAGCACTAGGAGCCCTAATCTGGTGGGTTGGTCTTGTCCATAACTTCGTTTTAATTAAAATTTTGTCCATCGAACTCCCAAAAACGCATCTAAAATCGCGAGCTCATATGATTCTATTGATTCTACAACCGAGTCTACCGATTCCACACGAAAAGCGAGTTTGCTTCTGAGTTGACTTGGAAGCCATAGCTAGAAATGCAAACTCATCCGAGTTAATGAGTTAACTTGCGAGTTTGATAACCATGCTTCATACCCATTTAAACTCCCGAGGTTGAAGTGAATGGGCATTGAAGCCAAACTAATTATAAGAAGGAAAACATGAAGACATCTCACTATATGAATGGGCATTGAAGCCAAACACTTTAGATGGGCAAGGTCCCAAACCTAAACCCCTAACATGTCCACAATGTTCTTGATTTCCAAAAGCATAACCTAAGGAATCATTACTTGATATATCTTTTGATTGGGATGATGATAATTTTGATCCATATGCTTGTATATTTTCCTATATAGAACACGAGAAGAAACTAATTAAAATAAGATGAAGTGTTGATGATATATATAGACTTTATTAGAATCGAACTTACATAACTTTTCCTTGCTTCATCACTAACAAATGTTCCATTAGCATGCTTGTGTGTAGATATCCATACCTCTCCTCTACTGACCTTATGGCCACATTCTTTTTCCTATAAAATTGAAGAAAAAGTATATCGCACAACAAAAAAACTTAAAACATAAATTTCACTTGAAGATATGTAGTATTGTCACCATTTGATCTCTTTCCCTTGCAATGCTCTTAGATCCACCTATGTGAGCAATGATTTTATTTGCTCTATTCTTTTTATTTTTTAGGGCATGGTCCTAATAATCAACATATAAATTTAATAATTATGAATAAGGTTGATGAAAAAAAGTATCAATTATACGTTTATTTTTCAATTTAGAGGCGATAATCAACAAAAGAAGCCTATTGATCTCTATCTATTCCTTTTAGAGCCATTGCGATCAATTCATCTCTAGTATACGTACCACCATTCCTTTGGTTCCAAAATTCTTGTCAATGGTCTCTCCACTTTGTGTTAAGTGATTTGAGGACATGGTTTATATGAACATCAGAATGGACACAAAAATTAGCCTTAAAACACATAAAAAATTAAAATTAACAACAATCATAGTATAATTAAATTGTAAATTCAACTTTTACATTCCTCAACTAAATAGTGTTCTTAAGTACATCTTCTTTGTAATCTTTAGGAATCTTCCTTCAACTAGAATAACTAATAGGAAAAGCATTGAAGTTTCTTGAAATACTACCTAAGAACCTATAGAATAATTCACCACTATCTACAATTGGTTGGCCCTCATTATTCTATTAAAGGCATACATCATTGGCTAACAACTGTTTTGTATTTCTCTTTCCTTATCATCTATGAAGTTTGAAAAACTAATTCAATAATGCATTCTTTGAATAATTTTTAGATTTTCACATCATAAACATATTTCAATCTTGAAAGTTATAGAAACTGGAGAGCTTATTTCATTTTGGAAGTTACAAAAATGTTGATGTCTTTTATTTTATTTCATATTTATGGAATTCAATCTTATTGTCATGTCTGCTTAATTAATATTTGATAGAGTTATTAAAACTGTGTTCTAGCACATAATTTAATTAAACTCAATTACAAAAGGCTCTTAAGTAATTTTCATTGAATATGTGTAATATTAAATAGTTGCATACCAACATCAACAAACAATGCTCATTTTCAAGTTGCAAGCCTTTGTTGATCTACTTACAACTTAGTCTCCTCATTTTCTTCCTCTTCACTTCCAAAATATGCATATGATGTACTAGTTGAAGATATCCTCACTTTCAAGGTTCCTGAAAGCAAATTAGTTGAATGAAAAAAAGTGTGCATAATTATTAGAGGATTAATAAATTGGAAAAATACGTGAAACATATATCTTACTTAATTGAGGTGCATGTCCAAGTGGAGGGGGAGCTTGTTTAGTACTTAGTCGAGGTGCAAGTGGAGGTTGAGGAGAAGCTTGTTCACTACTTGGTTGAGGTGCAGTTGGAGGTGGAGTTGGAAATGGAAATGAAAACCTTTTCAGTTTTGGAAAATGAATCAATTTGTTGAATTTAACAACCACAAGTTATAGATGAAAAAAAAATAATAAGAGAGTTGAGATATCTACCCAAGTTTACATGGACGTTGAAGATATGAAGGATGAGTAAACTTAGGTCCAAGAAATGGTATATCTACTTGTGTATCTGCCATAGGCTTATTTGAGGTTGCAAATTTCTTCTTGAAGATTCCAAATGACCAGTAAAACTCTTGAAGATTTAATATTACATAGTCATAAATAATAAAGCCCAAAATTTTAAACTCAACATTTACCTGGATGAGATGGATGATGACATAAAGGTGAACAAATGTAATTATGATAAACTACTTGTCCCTGCAAGGCTCAATTATTTTCTACCCTTATTTTTAAAGGCTGCCCCAATCCATTGGGCCTAAGGCTGACCTATAGGGAGTCCAAATCCCCTAAACCAACCTAACACTTTCACTTCCATCTCACTTTCAGAAATTCAGTTCCTCAAACCCTCCCTTGTTCTCAACAGGAGCTCTGCTTGGGCTTGGTTCTCTCTTGTTCATGCTAGCTCAAAAGCTCACCCCCGTCTCATGTAAGTTGGTCCTTGAATCGCACTCTCCCCTTTCTAAGCTGTTTTGGTAGTTTCTGTTGGGGTTCATAGTAGTAACCCTATTTTCTTTTTGTGCCGCTGTTCTCAGCTCTCGAGTCTGCTCCTACTCCTAGAGCTGCTGGGTTTGTTGGCTTAAGTGTCGAAGTCTATTACTAGCTCTTTCTAGGTAAGGGAAGTTAGGGTTTTGGTGTTTTCTTCATAATCTCCCTATTTTAGCTTTGTTTCGTGTTTAAGATACTTGGGTGTTGCTGTGATTGCTTTGAATATTGCTAAATGTTGACTGGGTTCTTGAATGTTGGTTGTTGCACGAGTGAACAGTGGTGGGCACTGGTTTTCTCGTCCAAGCGAGTGTGTCTCGCCTAGGCGAGACGAATATAGGCTTGCCTAAGTTTTCTGCTCGAGTTGTCGCTTAAGTGACAAGCCTTCGTTTTGAGCGAGTTGTAGTCACGCTCAGGTGAGGAGGTCTCGCCTAAGCGAGAAATCGTAGAAACTCATTGTTCCTCTTCGAGCTCTCGCCTAGGCGAAAGGAGCTCGCCTGAGCGAGAGACCCCTCTCGCCTGAGTGAGCCCTTTCAGCCTGAGCGAGAGCTGTGCGTAAGAGTGTTAGGGTTCTGTTTCCTTCTTTGTCTTTGGGTGTTTGCCACATGTTTGGTTGGATTACTATGTTAAAGCATGAGATAAGTGATTATGCATGAGTAAAATAGTTTATGGGTTGTGAATGATGAGTTTGGCATGATCTTGGCATGTAATGAGTGTGGGAAGGTTGGTTATAAAAGTGACATGGAATTGGTATGAGCAATAATGTTATAATGATTGATGGAACATGATGTTGGTGTGGTCAGGATATAATTTCACGATAGTTTCATGGTGGTGCCTCATTGGTCAGGGCGTAATTCCATGGAACTCTATGTGAGATCCCATGGTGGTGCCTCATTGGTCAAGACGTAATTCCACGTTGGTTGCATGGTGGTGCCTCATTGGTCAAAACATAATTCCATGACCCTTGTTAGTGGGAGTTTCATGGTGGTGCCTCATTATATAACTTAGTAAGGATTCAAAGTAAGGATTGCATCCTGACGCTCTAAGGAGTCAGTTAGTCTCACATAGAGCGTACTGACTCAAGTGGTGAGAGTAGCAGGAGGCCTGAAACACTTTAAGGCTAACCTTGTGAGTGGTGGGATGAGACATTTGACAATTAGCTCGATAGAGCAGTAAAGGCCACCACAAGTGCAAGCATCCTGTGAATCCGACTAATTATATGTAATCGGATAAGTCGTGTCTTGAGTCTTAGTGTATTGGTTGCGAGTCATTAGATGATTGGTTGATGTATGTATCTTGGACTATGAAATGTATGCAATTGTATGATAAAATCATTTTCTACTCTTGCTTACCCTTTCTGCTTGTTTGTATGTTCTGTGTATGGTTTTCTCTTTTTGTGATGATGTGAGCAGAGGGGAGAACTCCTCGTGGTCAATAGGGTAATGGAGATTCCGCTGCCTAGTTCATTTTGGAACAGAACATGCTTGTCTAAGTTTACTTTAGGACTATGGCCCATGTATTGTCTACCTCTTGAGCAATTATTTTAAATACTGTTGACCCTTGAACTCTATTTTGTAAGAAGTAGTGTTTATACTCCGAGACTTTACTCTTAATATTATATTGTGTGATGTTCCGTTTAATTAAGTTTATCTATTAAATATGACGTTAGAGTCCCATGTAGAAAAAAATTTATGAGTGGTGTATACATCCAAACTAATATTTTTGGTTGATGTTTTCTTCGTCTTCATCAGGTGGTCTTGAAAAAAATAAAACAAACACATTAAAATCAACAAGGAGTAGTAATCAACTTTAGGTGGTCTCTACATCTCCAATCTAAAAGCTATGTAAGTTCTACATGATCGAATTATTTTAGATGCAAACAAGAAATGGACTTAGTTTTAATAATGAAAAGGTCTCGATTCAGTACTTATATTTATTAGAGTTTGATGATATATATTTTATTTAGCATGCAAAAGTTTATTATAAATGAACAAGCAAACGTAAATCTTCGATGCGGTGTAAAGAAAGGCTACACTTGTATTATTTAAACACAAAAAGAACAAAATGAAGTCTAATAAAGCGACAAACGCAAGCTCAAGAAAAATAGAGAAAGTTATTGTAATATAGCCATCCTGATTTTATATGCGCATTTATAAGTTTCATAATACCAAATATTTGATCTTAGAAGAAAAAAATAAATACCAAGAACGTAAGTAATATCTATAATCATTTTCAATTACGGAACCTTCGTCAAAGAAAAACTAAATATATATTGTACAAATTTAATGGAACCAATATAAACTCCTACTAAGAAAAATATTCACTACTTTCTATCACTTATATAAACCCTTGTTTAATCTTGTGAAATGTTTATGAAAATATCGGTAAGCAAATTTTAAAATTATTACACTATTCTTCCGTACGCATCTAATATTGACCGTAAATGAGAATATTTGTAAATATATTTTAAAATCACTACATGATCCCCTTTGAGTGTGTAATTGACAGTACATTGAGAAAAGTTTTTCACAACATGTTAGGTTAAATTATACTTTTGGTCTCTATTTTCATAACAAAATATTAATTTGGTCTCTCTATTTTTTTTTATCTCAATTTAGTTTCTATTTTTGAAAATTTGATGCAATCAAGTCATTTCCGTTAATGGTATAGTAACGACGTTAGATGAGGTGCCATGTGTCAGTTTATGAATTTTTTGAATTTTTTTTTATTTTTTTTAAATTAAAAAAAATTAAAAATTTGCCACGTATCAAACTGACATCGTGCCACGTGACAGTGACAATGTGATATGGTAGTGACAGTCACTAAAAAAAAAATATTTTTTATTGACGATCGGTTTATAGCGGTTAAATAAACTGCTAAAAATATTTTTATTTCTGATACTTTTCTTTAACCGTCACAATCCGTCAATTATATTATTTTAAACTTAATTAGTGAGTCTTTTATTTTTTAAAGCTTCTTTTCATCGTAATCTTCCTCACTCGTCGACCACCACTTCTACTATTGTCAGCGAGATCAAGATCTTCACCACAACGGCGACACCACTCACCGCCTAGTCTCCTTAATCGCTACATCTCCTAGTTCAGTCTCCTCATTGCTCATTCATGTGTTTCCGTGTTTTGTCTCTCTGGTAAGTGGTGCTTCTGACGTCATTGTCTAATTCTAGGTTTTTTTTCCCTCCATTTGCGATGCCTACTTTATTCGCGGTTGTCAATTCTTGTATGATCACAAGTAGTATATTTCATTCTCTCACCTATGTAATTTAGGGTTAAGTTTTTGTTGTTGTTAATTTCTTTGAATTTTGGAATAATACGAGAAAGGAAAGGTGAAATTTGCCTTTATTGATGAAACAAAGATGTACTATTCAGTTCACATGAGCTTCAGCATTCGCAACAACAACGAAGAAGAATGTGAGGCAACGAATAGTGGGAAACAACTCCAAGGGATGTAGGTAATTCTGATTTAGATTTCTAATTTGTTTCATTTTCTTAAGGAGCTACCTATAATGATTCAAGTTGTAGAGAGAGAAGCACTTTTGGGCTTATGTTCCTATTTCGACAATGATTTCTCTTGGAAAGTTGAAACAGATTGTTATGAATGTTATGGAGTGCAGTGCAAATCCTCCATAGGGAGAGTGGTTCAACTCGATCTTTTTGTTGCCAAGTGGAATTCTTACGAACAATATATAAATTACTTGGATTTTTTGTCTTCAAAGATTTGAAGGAACTCGACTTGTCTTATGGTAATATAGTTGGTTGTGTGGGGGGATATAGAGAGGACATTTTATTTGTTCACAGAGGATCATGAACGCCATTTTCAGAGGTGGGATGATCACCATGTTCGTCTTATCAAGCATGAATTCGTGCATTTTAAGGTACATTTTTCCTCTTAGGTTAATCTGTTCTGTGTGTACATGATGTTATGTTTATGGTTACTCTGTTCTCCAATGTCAAAAGTGAATTTCCTTTCATAGTTGAATATCCTTGGAAATTGTGAAATGTGCTTCCATGGCCAGATGTTGATGTTGTTGACATGAGAAGCCAAGGTGGTTTGCTTCTTGAAGATTTGATGAAGATTGAATGAAGCTCTTTTGAACTATCTTGAAGCCATAGACATTGGAATGAAGCCTACATTGATGAAGGAAAGGAGATTTGATGATATCCATGGTGATCAAGGCTGAAACATGTGCTCTCCATGTAGTTACATCATTAAGAAAGTGTACTTGTTGTTTTTAATTCATGTTGTAGACCTTAAAGCATTAATTAGATGTAGTTTGGTCTTTGGTGTGTTTTTAATCTGTTGAATGGCTTTTCAAAAGGTTAAAATGTCTCTTTTAATTTGTTGAATGGCTTTTTAACAGGTTAAAAGGTTGGCTGCAGTAGTCTTAAACTGCAACAAATTCAATCAGTTGATTTGGTTTTTAATCGACTGATTTCACTTAAGTCAAGTGAAATCAACCGATTGATTTGAAAATCAACCTGTTGAATTTCATAACAGTTTGACTATAAAAGCTGTAATTTTCGAAAGAGAGGTCTGTTCATCATTTTAGAGCACGATTTGGTTCTGGAAACTTGTGGAAACTCTCTCCTTCATGATCATAGGTGTTGCAGTTGTTGAAGATTGATCTTGGATCAATTCTTGAAGCTTTTGGCTTGGTTTGAAGCTTGGAGAAAGTGGTTTGTGGTAGGCAAGGCTATGCTACCACTAAGGTTTGAT